>JGI24512J20087_1000244_pt1 | contig 63050 bp, 74 predicted proteins | sample LinPmetageLP35_FD_20087 | JGI IMG/M metagenome (IMG submission 20087) | reverse complement strand
CCTAACCCTAACCCTAACCCTAACCCTAACCCTAACCCTAACCCTAACCCTAACGCGAATCCTAACCGTATTTTTTGCTAACTAATATCTTAATCCCAATTGCGATAACAACGTTATAACTTTAACAATATTAACGCGTTAGAATTTTGGGATTTTAAAAATAGGACTTGGGTTTTAATAACGCTTTTATATATATACTCAACTTTAAGCGTTTCAACAGCGCTCAAATATCAAAATCTAGAAATCCAATACCAACCTCAAATGCAACCCGACACCTGGGGCCTATTCACTTTTTGACTGGGGTTCTGATTAATCCACAACCCGACACCAGCCCTGGTGTGAGCCGCATATTATGGATAGCAGTTTCCTCCCTCAAACATTACCACCACCTTCCTTGTCCACTTTTCCCCACATCTCACGCAACACAGAATCCTCGGTAATTACCTCCGGTTTGTCGAAAACGTCACTCAAGCCCTTCATCGCCCTCATCTTATCAAATAGCTCGATAGCCGTCAAAGCTGCTGAGACGTGCGTATCTAACGCGTGAAGAAGGAAAGATATAGCACAAGGAAAGTCGTCTTTCACCCGGTCAAATAATGGACCCAGACGCTGAAGAGCATCCCAGACCTCCTCGGAGAGCAGATACGTATCTCGTAATGCGATGACAGGTGTCGAACAGATGGGCATGAAATTGTCCAGTCGTGATGGATGTCGGGTTTGTGGCGATGAGCTTGGGATCTTTGATGCTGATGATGCGACTTCCGCTTGCTCTTCTTGATTTGTTTTTGGCCTCCATATGATACCTTGAAGTGCTTCCGAAGCAGCCTTCGAATCGGAGAGATAGAAATCGTGATGATTTTCCGTCAGGTGGAATAGAATACGCTGGAACACGGCATCCTGGCGGGCATTTGGGCGCGGCTCAAGATTCAAGTCGATCATGGATTGTATCATAACCACAAAGCCATTGAGAGGATACTGGAGGAGGGGAGAACTTGGCTTTGGGAGCGAAGCAAGGCTCTGAGATAGTGCCATAGGAAGTCGAACGTAGCCTCGTGGTGACAAATGTCCGCTGAAAGAAGAGCTCAAAGTTGCTGGTAACGAGCTTTGTAGAGAGATCATGGATGACGCCCAACGAAGAGCTTTCTTCTCTATCATCTCATGTTCTCCTTCGGACCTTTCAAGTGTATTGTATATGATGGCAAGAAATACCTGCTCAAGCGCGGGTTTCTCAAATCTCTTTTCAAGGGCGTCGTCCACGGCATCAAACGTCGTATCTTGAAAGCTCCCAGAAAAGGCTTCAGGGATTAGCGGAAATGCTGCAGTGATATGCTCATCATAAGGCGATTGGTGTAACTGGACCAAATGGTATGCACATGAATCACAGCAGACAAAAGGAGAAAGGATGTCAGTTTCGGGGAACGTTCCCATGGCCAAAGGAAATGCCAGTCCAACACGGCTGTTTGGTGATGGAAACCCTGGGGTTGAAATGTCCACAGGATGTCTCTTCAATAGCAGTGATAAAACACTGTCAGGCGAATCACAGAGAGGGCATGTCCCTTCAAGCCCGACAGCGGAAGCCGAGCCTCGATCGTATCTATACCCCGGAATGTACAAAATATTCCTTGCAGTAGAGCTGGTTAATTCCAACGACTCTTGACTACTCGATGCTGATGAGGATGAGGATGGCGGGTGCCATGAGGGCTGGGCTTGACGTCGCTTAAGTCCCGATGATTCGGATCGTCCGGTTTGTGTCGGCGTCACTGGCGACAAGAGCGCAGGTGAACATGGGGTGGAAGGGCCATCAACCTCGTTATCATGCAGTTTCATTCTCATCATTGAATCTTTAACATGCCTAGAACGCAGCCTGACTTTTTCTCGTTTTGTGTCTGCACCGAGAACGAAGCTAGCGCGGTTCGCCTTGTGGGATGCACGCAGTTTGTCTTGCAAGATGTTTCTGTCTCTAATTGGGGTCCCAGGGCGAAATCCTCCGAGAAGGATCTTGACATAAAAAGAGGCTTTCGAATCAATATCCGGACGCGGAATATATAGCATATCTTCCTCCTTCATTTCTTGTTTCTGGATCCATCTTCTAACACTATCATTTTGGCCACGCAATGTGCTTGTGAGCAGCAGAGTCTTTAGATTGTCATCATTGTCGAGAAGCTCACTAGCAGTTGCAGCGTCGATTTTGTCGTCGTATATATCCTGAAGCCCCACGGTGCGATTACTTTGGAGCAGAAGATCATCCGCACCTAGTTTTCGAGGTGCAGGAATCCGGAGTCGCAAAAGGTCCTTGTATGTAAGTTTTGGGAGATCTTGCCACCGAGTTCTCCTATCAAAAATGATTTCCTTTTGCTCCTTGGGCAAGAGTTCATTGAAAATTCCCTTCGACTGCAGGATGTAGACGTCCTCCGTATCGATATCGTGGAATAGGAAGAGACAATCAGGAGCCGCACTAAACATAGATAAACCAACCGAGCAATTGCAGCTCGTGGGTTTGTGGGTTTTGTAGCCAAAGATAATAATTACGCAAGCAGTACCGTGGAGACCGTTTTGTCGTATGCCTTCAGAAAAGTTTCGTATCTCTATGTCATCAATCGCTCCATCCGTAAAGAGGACCCAGCAAGAGCAGTTGCTGAGTATACTAACGGCACCCGACTCAGACGTGAGAACGGAAGGTATAGTACCACCACCATCGGATGCCAGTTTGCCGAGAGAATCTGACAGTGTGATTGCGTGCAGGCTGTGGTCCCAGGGAAGGATGCGAGCGAGGTGTCTTGCTTTGTCAGAGAGAATATCACACATCATTTGGGCCGCTGCCATCTCTTGCTCCAGCACTCGACCCATTGTACTCCCAGATACATCAACTGCAATGGCGATGGTACTGTCGTGAAAATTGGAAAGCAGCTCCTCTTCGCGTGGACGCTGAAGGGGCTGTTCAAGGGGAGGGTGGGCAACTCCTTCCGCCGGACGCTGAAGAGGTTGTTCCAAGACCAACTTCGCTTGTTGATCTTTGTGAACTTGAGTTTCCGAGGTCGACGTCGAGGGTTTGTTGGCATCTGCCACCGAGCCCCCCTGCATGGAATTTCGAGGAACAGTTGGACGGTTTGACGAATATCCAGTGGATGTGCCTTCGGGTGACGCTGGTGAGTTCAGCAAGCTACCAAGAGAACGACCTTTTGACGTAGACCAGCTCCCAAAAATTTTGGGTACAAGGGCGCGCGGACTCAAACGCCCTAGAGTAGTGAGTACTTTGCCGACGTTAGCAAAGGTATAATGGAGGGGTTACCTTTATTAGACTTCTTCAAAAGAGTTGGGCTTCCAGGAACCTCGATTGTTTGAGGCTCTCCAGCAGGAAAGGAGCTTTCGATACGAGGAGTCGCAGGATTGGTCATGACGTCGGAAGTGTGTTTGTCCTCTGTTGTACCAGTCTAGATGGTAAGAGAAGTCGGTCTCCCGGATTGGAGTTGACAGTAAGCTTGCTAATTTAAAGAAGGGTTAGTATTTTCGAGGGTTGATCGAGGCAATGTTGAGCCTGACTTCAATATTGGAGAGGTTGGAGTCTTGTAACCCAGGTCAATTTGGGTTTCGCCTCACCAAGGCTGTGCACACACAGCCTGCAGCCCAGGAATCTGCCCCGTCAAGAACACGGTAACGTCCTCACCAATAGCCATAGAAGGGCTCACACCACCGAATATGTGGGGGACACTCGGAGAACTCCAGCGGGAAGATCACAGCTGCCGCTGGCACTGGTTGAAGAAAGAGCGGTCTGCGCCCCAGGGGATACCGTAGAGGGTTGCAGAGCTGCCGCGGGAGTTGCAGATGTTCTGTTGCCTGCTTTCTCTCGATCATTCTGTTTATGTTCGACGCGATGATCCCGCAATGCAGTCTTTGGCTCGCTTTCATATCGCCTACGGTTTTGTGGAAAGTGCGACTCCACTGGTGCAGGAGGATGTTGTGGAAGAGATGCAGAAACATCCCAATCTGGCACACCGAGTGGAACGCGGATCGGCAACCGCTCTTTGCCATTCGACGACTTTGTCACATGGTCTTTGCTTTTGTCGTGAGGTTCTTTCAAAAGTGATGGGATAATCCAGCTCGAGGGAATTGTGCTTGTGTACTTCGACCGAGATGCACTGGTGGAGGATCGTCCAGTTTCGTGGTCTCCAAGGGTTTCAGCAGTATCGCTCTCTGTGTGATCAGGTTCGTTGCGAGAGCTGGGGCGCGAGACAGGTGGAACGACCCAGGCCGTAGATAGAGAGGACGAGTATCGAGTTTTTTTGGGTGGCATGGTGTTCGTGCAAAACTGCAATGCATACAAGGACGAACCATGGATGGAAAGTTATGTGAAGAGGTGGGATGGAGCCTCGTTCAGCCGGGAACCAGGTGGGCTGAGCAGGGACGCCTAAATTCCCTGACGCCACCAGTGCACAGCCCCGTTGTCCCGTGCTCTCAGTTCTGGCCCGCTTGAAATGTATCTGTATTTGTATGTTAAGAATTCCGGATGCAAGTTAGAGCGTAATCGTGTTGTGCGGTGTGTTGAGAACAGCCGATAAACGTCAGGATGAGTGAGCAATCGATCTCCGCTGCGTGGTTGGAAAACAGTCAAGCATATACCCCTGACCTGTAAGTGAGGGAGCGACTCAGGCCAGCGCCAAACACTGACGACTCTTAGGGAGGACAGCGCTGAAATGAAGAACGCTTTCCACGAGTTCGCTCAATTGCATTTGTCCTCGGAGACTCGCATTCGGCTGTTATGTACCTCGTCAGAATCTGGTAGGATCCCCCAGTCCCGCACTTTGCCATCCTGAGTGTACTTGATGCTCATCTGAGGGGTGTAGTTGTCGAATACACGACTGTCGATGACGAGAAACTCAAGTCATGGTTAACTCAGAACAAACAACCTCGTTTTAGTCTCTTGTAGGTGCAGTTCGCCCGCTTATCGAGATCACAATTGACACGTAAAAGCTTCATAAACCGTTTCCTGGTTAAGCCAAATCATCCCACGCCTATAGATGCCGCGAAACTTCGAGCCTCGCCGTTGGCCTTGGACTCTCTAGCAGCACACTTCAGCATCGCACCTGCATTCATCTACGCTGTTTCCAGATATCGCCTTCCTACAGGCAAAGGACAGCGTTTTTGGGTAAATGAACAGAACGCATGCCAGCACGATTTTTGGTACTCTATTCCTGTGAGGCTAAAGGTAAAATGCACCGCAGACCGATTGCGACATGATGAAAGCACCGCTGGGAGCAATCAAACGGACCCTTTCTATTACCTACACCTTGCGAACCATGATATAGACATCAGGGGGGGGCGCATATTCTTATATTTTTCGTATAAAACCGCAAATAGATCGACTTCTGTCATCGCGGTCAACATGCTTGATGGGCGCTGGGCTAAAACAGTGGAGGAGCCTCAAAAGCGCATCAGAGATATGTTGAAATCCACCAGCAAGCAGGAATCGAGCGGTGACCCATGTTTTATTCATCTGATTTACTTTACCAGTGCCTTGAAGTGGTGGACCAATGCATTAGAGAGCATAGACGCGCAATTAATATCATATGTAAGATCTGGATGTAACGGCAAACGAAGAAACGATACTGAATACGAGTAGGAACGGGGGCTGCAAAATGATGTTCAGCAAGAAGACAATCCAGGATTTCATGAGGAACTTAACAAGGCCTTACATGCCATGGCCGCTCATCTCCATCGATATGCGAGTGAGCTCAACTCCCTGGATGAGATACTTTCCGGTATAAAGAAATACCACAAGGATACACATTCTGACGATAGCACGCACAAGTTCCCCGACGAATCCCAATTTCAGAGAATCGAGAATGGGCTCCAGCAAATTGTCTCGCAACTTCAAGCAGTGAAGCATTTCGAGGACGAACTCGAAAAGAAATTGCAAAATATAATAGCTTTAGTATGTCTCAGCAGGGGAAATAGGAGACTAATGCTGAAACATGATCTAGTTGTTCAATCGCATCCAACTGAGGAATGACCGCGCGCTGCTTGCAAACAGTTTAGCCATGCAAAAAATACTCAAAGCGACGCAAGACGAGGCTGCAGCTTCCAAAGTAATGGCAGGCAGAGCCCACGAGCTAACGGTGGAAATGAAGAAAGACAGTTTGTCAATGAAAACTATCGCTATCTTAACGATGTTCTTTTTGCCGGGGACGTCGTTTGCCGTGAGTACCATAATAATATAACTAGTATTTGACCTTTTCGTTGATACTGATGCTTGGCAGGCTCTCTTAGCAATGCCGTTTTTTACTGGGAACCGTTGGCTTAATGAGGTTTCGACATTTTGGGTTTGGGTTGTCCTCACAGTCCCGTCGACGGGGCTTGCGTTCGTCTTTTATATATACTGGAAGCGGCGAGGCGAGCGAGGCCCGAAACAAGAGGTGGGTAGCGAGGAAGGTATTGATATGAGGGAAGTCGGTGGTCAGAACTGATATACGCATCTCGACAAGAGCTCACTAAAGCCACGGTGAAGGTTTCCCGAGCTCAGTACTGAATACTATAGAATTGGCAAACGGCTTTCGTTCACGTTCAATATTTGAAACATTCTTACTAACTTACTCTACACTTGGGCTATAGTAGCTTACCCATGCAAGGTGAATCAGCATCTGGGTTTGTTCCGAGATATAAGACAGGAGGCATGGTCAAATTGAAAACGAACTTCGTACTAACGTAAAGATAACAAATTTAGCAGCGGCGGTGAGGGCGAATCTGGGGGTGAATGTGCAGCAGCAGGTGGCGGGTTTCGACTGTGCATTTGCATGGGCGGTGACGGATGCTGATTCACAAACGCTTTAAGTGTCAGCGCCAAAAATGGCTGAGGTGGTCTGTGCTCACAATTTTTGGGGGCGAAAGAACGAAACCGATTTTGCAAGCGACTATAAGAGAGCCAGAAAAGCCCACTTACTTCTAAATGTCCAAGAAAAAGCATAAAATGAATGACACATTTCAAGCAGCCAAAAGTAAATGTGATTAACATGCCTGATGCGATTTCGTTCTTAGCCCATTTACATTTAACATATCTTAGTGCGAGGGGAAATACGGAAATAAGCGAGTGAAGGGCCTAAAGCGTATTACCGCAACTAAAAATATTAAGCCAAACATAAAATAATTGAACGTAACGAGTACAATACAATATAAACTATCACTATTTCAACTTTTACTATTCGAATAACAATACAATTCGCAATAACCAGGTTCAACAGCCATGTCCAATGATGCCGAGTATGAATACTGAGGTTGGTTGGGCTAGTCGACTCTGCCAACGATGAAAAGCGAGGCCTTCGTAGTTTGTCGTGCTTGTTCGCATCGGGGGGGCAGGATACGAAGTATTTAGTCCCCAGCCGTCTGTACATATGCGGGCCGTTGCGGCATGGTGGCGGAGGCTGGGGTAGTCTGATTATAGAGTGGTGCAGGTTTACAAGCACCCTTAGCGCCGAGGCGTTCTCCCAGGCTCACACATGCTCCCAAAATGGTCATTCGCGACTTGGCATGTCATTGTGCCATGATTTGGAGTATCCACAAAAGTGCTTAGGAACAGTATGCTATGTCGGGACCACGCCGTTGAAGTGGACCTTCAAGCAGACCAAGTCTGGCCTCCATTTGGTCACGACGACGACAGATGATGCTCGTCCCTCCCAACCTTCTACATCTACCAATTCTAGCCAATCCACGACCTACATATTCCAAGCGCAAGCGATAATTTAGGAATGGGTCCGGCTCATAACGAATCTGAACGGCGATGCAGACCTGGCGTCGCAGACCCGTCGGCGACGGTCTGGATCTTCGCCATAAGTTCAAACTTGTGGTCACCGCGAGGGCTTGATGGTAGGGAATCGGCTTGGGGGAAGTGGCATGAGCATATGTTGCTCTATGAAGTATTTCTAGAGAGGTTTGAGAGCTTCCATGATTTGAAGGAGAGAACTCGGGATGGTGGATTACCAGATAACTTCCCTCGATTGAGATACCCCAAAACTCCCCAAGCTATTGCTATTATTGCATAAATACGTCGACCAACTGTACAGTGGGAAGCCGTACCGGGCAGATGCGCATTCTGTGAGCCTTGATGCAGTCTGGCACCGTCAGGAACGTTTAAGCTTAGCCTCTTCACTAAGTCGCTGAGTCTGAAGATGTGAGTCGTTCTCCGATGTTCGACCACATTGAGAACGTGAAGAGCCGGTTCGCCTGGGGGGTTACGACTGGAGCAGATGGAGTAGTCCCAATTCCAGCACATCAGAATGCGAGCGACCGGGTATGGGATGAAACATATGAAAGGCATAGATACCATGATGGGCAGACATGGGTCTGGAGAGAAGAGACAGGAGAGAAGAGACAGGAGAGAAGAGACAGGAGAGAAAAGACAGGAGAGGGAAGTGTTACTGGGTATTCTTGATTATGGTGGCGTCCTTTTGATTGAGATTCGAGATAACAAGGAATAAAATACATGAGTCATTAAATCATCAGCCTCACATCCCTAATCACATCCCTAATCAACTTGACATCGCAGCCTCGGAAACATGGTCTTCCAAATCAACAGCCTCAACCCTAGACCTGATCTCAGCGCTATGACTAATAAGATTCTCGAAATACTTCCTCCCAACTTCGCTCTCTGACCAAATTTTCCTACTCTCCCTCGTTTACAGACCAATTGCTCTGTGGTGCGTTGGAGGCTGACTTTGAGGCTATCGGCTGGACATCGGAGTACTCCATTCTGGCCATCTATATGACCCTCACTATCAATGGTTTCGCCAAGTGACCACCTGTAATTCCAGACAAACAATATATCCCACTGCCAGATTGGCGAAAGACTGTCACCAACTGCTCGACTCTCCCAACCTCTTTACCATGGCTCCTTTCATCTTGAAGAACTTATCACTCGTACTCCTTACCTCCTTTATTCATAGCGCTTCCATTCTTCCACTGCGCACTCAGGCTTGGTGGTGCTGATGCCAAACTTCCTCTTAATTCATTCCTACCGCAATCCGTCGAGCAAGAGTCGCGAAACCATCTAGCATGGATCCCTACTTTCATTTTGATAAGTCGGAAGTTACGGGATGTTTGCAGTAAAGGAAGGCGATGGGGCGATGGGGCGATGAGAGAGAATGGTCGTCGGCTAGCCATCGATGACACTGTTCGGTCTTCACCCACCAGGCCAAAGGTCTCCTTGAGAGAGTGAGCACTCCCTCGTGCCATACCAGAGAAACTGCTTTAGATCGGCTGGTTCCCCGACAAGCTTATCAACCTGCGTAACTGCAGGTTTCCTCTATCCTCTATCCTTTAGCATGAGATCTCTGCATGAACATTTTCTGCATATTTCTACTCTAGAGTTCCCACCCATCACTATCAACTCCAACTCGCCTACCGACTAGCCCAGCTCATGGACTTCTCTTGACATTCTTTCATCACCTCAGGCGCTCGACTTTCAATATGCTCTGTTTGAAATTTCCCATCTGGGTCTCTCCATATGATCTTAGGAGGAACCGCAGGCGCTGCCCTCGGGTAGGTGTAGTCCTCTCCATTCACAGTGATATTTGTCATCGCCTGACTTGCATCACTTACATCACTTAGCTCCAAGTACTCAATCTTCTGGCCTAGCCACATTTTCATTGGTCTGCTATTTCCCGATCGTGGGCCATGGCCTTTCGACGACGATGATGCGGACGGAAATTTCCTTGAGTACAAGCGAATGACCAACAATCTTACTGAGGGAAGACAAGAGAGAACGATGGCAACGCCCAGTTCGATCGCAGTCCATATGACAACAAAAACGTAGTCCCAGGTTGGATCGATCGAGTTTCCGAATCCGAGAAGGACCTTCAGCCGGATGGCGGAAACGATACAACCGCTTGTTACATTAGTTTCAGCAAAGACACTGAGGAAAAATTTGACCTACAAACCCCCCAACGCAAACATCAGTGAGGTGGCGACCTTCTTCTGCTGGCTCATATTTAATTTCAATACCTCTTGAAGTGGCAAGAGAGTGATGATGGCGTCCTGAGCCATGCTCATGGCACTGTTCGCATACGCGAGTGCGTTCACATCCAGGCAGGTTCCCCCTTTGATATCTCTGTCCCAGAAATAATCAATAGGATGACATGAGAAGATCGTCATGACTAAGATGATCGCTGTGCTCACACAAACCATGGCTATGGTGGCCCAGACTTGAACACAGAACCAGTACCTGTACTTGAAGATTCGAAGATAGAAGAAGAGTATAGAGAGCTTCGTGACTGAAAGTACGACGACGTATGTATTTTCAGCAATGTAGACTGGATGTTCGTCAGACCTGTCCATGAATGAGGGTGAGAGATGTACAATCTCTCAGAAATTTCTTCAAATCACCGTTTTCAAGGCTGTACAGGTGCTTCCCAAATCCTTCGCTCGTCACTGAGGTAGTTAGATCAAGAACATGGCTGCAGAGACGTACTAACTTTTGAACGTGAGTGCGATGGGCAGACCAGCGAGTATCTATAATCATCAGCCAGTTGTAGCTTCCCTGGCCTTTCTAGCCGCACTTACAAGCCCACCAATGACGACCCAATCCTCAAGTCCTACTTTGTTTCCCCATAAGCTCCCATGAACGAAGCGTGCTGCAACAAAGACCGATGCCACAGCAGTGATAGCTACAAAGACGGAAACGATAGTCTGAGACCTATTCTGAAAAGGTGCTTTGCAAACACTGGCTTGGAACTTGGCAAGAGCTTTTTCCATCAGCAAGTGCTATATTGTTTGCAATTCAGAGCATACCCAATGTGTCTGCCATGGTGCAGTTTGTAAGCATACAATTAGCCGTCGACACCGTCAAATTCTTGCTGGTACACTGGCAGGCCAGATCAGTGAGAGCACATCCTGACTCCGGGATTGTTTGGAATAGGCAAACAAGCTTGGATATGTCAGCGAGCAGAAAAGCTGGAGAGGCAATTAATACCTACAGCACAAGGTGGGTGGAAGGGGTGTGGGCGATTGGCATGAAGCGAGAGCTGCCCAGCATACCCAGTATACGAAGAAGCCGAATAAATTCATCGCTATTGGAAGCTGCGAGTTTTAGATATTCTTCATTATCCATCCCAGGCCTCTGGGAAGGACCTTAAGGTCATGTATCCCTTCGACGGTATTTGACTTCCCAGCAAAACCTCGAAGGACTTCTAGTGCTCCCGCAACGTTGGTAATTGGAAAGCCATCTCTCTCGGCGGTGGACCAGAGCGCCGTGTAACCAATGCGTTTGGTCGGTGGCTTCTATAAAGTTAAGGCTAGACTTTAGTGGGGTCTCACCATCTTGATGACGGCTTTCGGGTTTGCGCGTATCATCAGATCAGCGACCAGTGTTATTGGATACGAGACACGACTGATACGCGAAGGCTGGGCGCCCGCACGTTTCTTGCCGGTGCGAAGCCGATGACTTGTGGACAGAGAAGTAAAGATGAACATAAAGTGTTTCAGCTCTTTGGGTTCGAAACTTCGGAATTCTTAATGATGGGGCGCATGAGAAACTTTGGGAGTGTTGCTTATCCTTCCCAGCATTTTATACCAACGCTAGTGGCTGCCGCCAACCAGCTCGAACCATTAGTCAAGGCTCACAATTCTGTAAATTGACATTTAGAGATAGGGATCCTTTTCCACATGAAAAGATAACAAAGCCCTAATGGCGACCAGCCCGTCAACAGAGTCGTATCAACTCTAATTTCGAATGGACAGCTACCTAGACGTTTTTAGCAAGACCGGAGACGAGTCTGGTATTTGGTACCAGTTCACTTACGGAACGCTAAGAATGCGGCACCAAGATGACTTTTCCCGCACGTCGTGAAAGGGGCTTGTTCTCGAACACTTGCAGCATTTCAAAAACCATGTACAGAGCGTGCATGGCATCAAGCTTGGTAGTGACTTTGTGTTAGGGGAATATCGCAGAAGCACCTTCAGCTTGACTTCTGTCCTGGTAGCTACAACAAAACCCAATCATTGCCATCTACATCAATACGGGCATCCCCAATGCCAGCTTGACACGCTGGTAAATACTCCACTGTCTTATCTGCCTTCTCATCCATCTGCTCATTCATTTCCAACTTCTCGTGTTCGCTCGACCTCATCATAACTCCAGGAGCTGTTGTCTTCAGACCACACTCACTCTGATTAACCACTCAGTACGGTCCATTTCCGGGCCATGACTAAATCCGAACGAGAACTACAACCAGCCAAGCTTCCATGTACGCGTCGATACTGATAAGCTGCTTCAGACTCTAGAAGTTGGAATCTGGTTGGACAGTGCCGACATTGAAGCCCATCCATGACCAGGAGTAATGGCAGTGCTTCAGACCAGATATACAGCCTGATTTCTAAAGTCAAGTCTTTCAACTGCTTGGAGAGCCAGGCCATCGGCTTTGGGGAGACGTAGGTTGCCGAGTATCTCGTGAACTTGACAGCTAACTCTTGATTGATCTTCTCAGGCGGTTTCTCGTCAATTTGGAACAGTGATTTTTCTCTGTCTTCGAGTAGTATGTTTTTGGAAGTAGATAAGGATTTTGCAAAAAACGTATTAACATTACCGTCTATTCCGGCAACCAATCACTTTACTTACTATCTCTACGAACGACGGTTGCCCTGATGTATTGTATTTGATTAAGAAAAGGGCAGTTGACTGTATCGCTTAGCTCAACTCATGTACTTCTAATTTGATTGTGCTTCTAATATAGTTGTACTTTTGATTTAATTGTACTTCTAGTCTAATTGTAGTTCTTGTTCTATGGTTCTTTTGGTTTAATGGTGCTTCTACTTTAATTTCACCTTCTTGTGGCCTTGGTATTTTCATGACATGGATTCATATTATTTGCACATTTTAGATTTTATATTCAAACGTTACGGATACAACGACTAGCAATAGACAATAGAAAACCTTGAACGTATTCTGTCATTGTAACTAGCTATAGAGGCAAAGTCTAGCCAGCGAGGGTTTTTGGGAGGTTACCTCGCTTGAAGGTTATCCCCACACTAGGTCATCACCTTACCACACCGCCCGCTCCGCTCACAGGGACCCGGGAATACCACCAACCTTCATTGTCCAAATAGAGATAAAAGTCGCTCTCTACTTGCCATAATCTCCGTAGCAAACTACCTGAGAGCTCGAATCTTGAGAAAAGAAACCCCTCTTTAGCTCAGTCGGACCCTGTTCTTGCCCCGGCTCCCCTCGCTCGACTCAACTTTATACTCAACCCCTGCCTCCGTCGCATCTGGGTTTAACTCAAACCCAACTCCCCCCTAGAAACTCAGCCATTCGTTCAAACTTTCCATCAACTATGTCCGATTTACGCAGGAGACCTAATACTCAGGCAAAGATAGTCCAGCTAAATCTTCTAGGGATACTTTCTCGTTTGTTTAATACAGCAATTCGCCATATCTTTAAGTAGTATGTTTTTAAGCAGTAGATAAGTATTTTGCTAAGCTGTATTAAGATTGCCGTGTATTTTAAATATGCAATTACTCCAGTCACTAGTTTTGCGAACGAGGGTTGCCATAATACATAGTCCTTGGACCTGTACGTAGTATATTGGCCATACTTGCAGATGATCAAGGCTTCTCCGCCGCTCGCCTTTGAATTATCACAAAGTTGAAGGTTAGGACAAGTAATTCGTAATCCGTGAATCCGCACCTGACCGTTCAATATTGGCCAAGGAATGAGGGAATGCCCTTGTAGGGCTCCAAGGCATCGTGAACATTAAGTGTAAAGGAATGCCCAAAGCTTCTGCACAATGTACGTGAGCAAAACTTGGTGGATTGGCAATTATTGCTTCCGTTTCAGTGAGATCTCCCCGCTCATAATAGTCTCGAACTTTGGGATTATTCCTGGATTTTTGACCATGTACTGTGAAATATTAGTATAGAAGAAGAGGCATAGACAGAGTATACCTACGACCATGAGGGATGCTGGTTTGGGCTTTCATCAATCTTCAGATGTCCGCCCAAAGCCACGAATCCAGCAAACACGATGATCAGCATGATAGACAGCTTGATTATGCCAAGGAAATTCTGCAATCTAAGTCCCCATTTCAGAGCCAAGCCGTGAATCAAGAATGCGGTGGTAATGCATGCCAATCAATGCCTCTCTGGTTCCATCGAGTGACCTCCACATTCGCAGCGTGCAAGATATACTCTCCGAAGATGACAGAATATCCTCCTGCCCAACCTAGAAGCATGGCCCAGGAGGCATACATGGCGGTAGCCAGGAACTTCGGTCTAGTGAAAACGGACTCGAGATAGTTCTTCTCGCCTCCGTTTCGAGGCAAGCCGGTCCCAAATTCGAGAGAGACAGCCGCACCAGCAAATGCGATGACGATTCCAGCCACCCAAATGAAGAGCGAAAGGCCAATTGAGCCATAAAGGGAGACGATCGAAGAAGGGGTGGCGAAAATTCCAGTTCCTACCATACGGTTGAAAATCAAAAAGATAGCACTGGCAAGTCCAAGTTGTCGACGCTCCGTGCTCGTGATATATGCTTCGACTTCTGAAAATGATCAGTTGATACTGGATGTTGTAGTGGACAACATTTCGCACCTCCATTTCCGTCAACTACAGGTTCCCCATGTTGTTTCCTATCACTACTACTGCTGTTTGCATGAGGAGAGACGCCTCCATCTCTCGCAAAGACCGCTTTCTCCGCCATTGTTGGCCACTGGATGGTCAAATTGCCAGTGGTTGATGTATCAAGTTTGGGTATACACAGAAAGAAAGTTTGAAATCAGTTGTGAGCACTTTGATAATAGTGACCACTTAGTGGGACTAAGTGACAATTGGCTTCCAAAGATTTAGGCTGCTAAGGAGATCCAGACAAGGATTGACCCACAGCGTATGCAGCCATATTTATCGATTCACCAGCTGCGCCCAAACCATAATCCAATTTTTTTGATATGCGAATCTATTGCAACATTCTAGGATACACATTCGTCATCCACGCTTCAAGGTATTATATGTCTGGGCACTGAAAATCTTGGTCAAGCGAGCTTCTAGAAGTCTACTGTTGTTCGGTGTTGTTACGTTGTTGGTTCCACTACAGACGGAACCGAGAGACGGTTGAAATGTCGTGCTCGGGAATTCTCCCTTACCACAGGGTACCGTCAGATATCCGAAGGGGAAAAATTGTTTCTCAACTAGCTCTCCAGAGTCATCTACTTCCGCGACGTCTCCTTTGACCGGTATCATCGGACAAGGAAATACTAGAAGCTCACTCTATCCTTGCCACAACCGCACGTATTCAATATCCGATGGCGCCTTGGTAATAATCTGAACTGTGCTCAGCATTGATGTCTCTAGTCATTGAGAAATATTTCAATACGGGATCCATTCCGTCCATTCCTTCTAGCGAAATTCGCAGCTGTTTTCGCAAAGTCTCTTGTAGGACGGCGGCGGCGATGCTGAGACCTCCAACCATGCCGATGGTGGAACTGAGATACAAGCCGGAACTTGCAATGGCCATCTGACGCGGATCTACGCCTGCGGTAAGTGCAATGAATGTCATACCTAGAGTGATTCCATTTCGAAAACCCGCCAGGAACAGTATATAGGGATTCCAAGAAGGATGTATGACGGTGCCAGCGAGCTAGGATCAAAGTGTACGAAAGGGATGCTAATATGGCGCCCAGGATTGAAAGGAGTTTGTATCTTCCTGTTCTGGATTTTGTCAGCTGCATCCTGCGGCCACAGAAAATCGAGCGTACCTTCGAATAATGTATCGAGTAAGAAGGCCTCCAACGCAATTTGCAAGCACCGATGGCATCAAGTGCGCCCCGGCATTCATCAAAGTTGCATGTGCTGAGATCTGGAAATATATAGGGACCAACATCATCGTCTGCCGATCGTTGGCTTTCCATTCACGCCTCGTGGCTCAACACTTACAGCTCCCTGGGCACTGGTCTAGAAGCAATGATTAATATACGAGGTGGTTACATCTCGGTTCAGCAACAGCCTGAGTGGGAATATAGGTTCTTTTGCGAAGAGCCCCTCCACGAGCACGAACAAACTCAGGCTTGCCGTTGCCGCAGAAAATAGACCCAGCACCACCGGATCCGTCCACGGCATTCTCTGCCCACCCATATCTAGAACCAGGAGTCCGCAAACGATCGAGACAAACAGGAATATCGCGCCGAGAAAGTCGATGCATTTCACTTTTGAGATATGCATTTGTGCAGGTCCTTCTTCTTTCGATGAGATGTGAAGCTTCCATGCAACTAGTGCTAGAGCGAGGATAGTTGGAGGACACTGCCCCAAGAAAGACTTGTGACCTTCGTTAGCTGCTGTGCAACTCGCGCGTTCGTTGTGATCACAAACATTCGCCAGCCCACCGTATCTGTCAAGTAACAATTGGTCCTCCTAGACTTCTACCAGATGTTGCGGCGATGTTGGCACAGCTTCTCCGTGAGGCAAACTCGCGAATTGGTACCAAATCTCCGGATGTCAATCCCGCAGGAGAGTCGAGGGCGTCTTGACTCTGCCTTGCAATCACAATAGAAACAAGGCAATGTTTCCCAGCTCCTCCAACACCAGCCAGCACTCTCCCAAGAACAACTTGCTGGAGCGACTGCCCTAACCCGCGCGAAGTCTTATTTATCATGAATATCCTCAATTCGCAACCTCGCATAACACCCCTTATAACTAATCTCATAGTTCCGTCAGTAAGGCTCATATTCGTTACATCCAAAGCTCTTCCAAACCCAACGATAACGACCCTAGGGCTTATCAAGAAGCAAGAGGTCGTATATCATAACTTACCGCTTCAAACCGCTCCTTAACGATTACGCTTAGCAACTGGTACATCTCCATTGTAACAGTCTTTGACTAATTATGCACAGTAGTCAGAAACCCATTTGGCTACGCGCCCATGTTTGACTGAAGATATTGATATTCACGATGAGTTTGCGATTCTCAAGCTGGTGATTGGCGGGAAACATACTTCGACCCACTTTTTCACGAAAGGTCAGACGACACTACAGCTGGGCGATTGTGAGCCACCTGGCAAGACTAGGGCAGAGTGAGAAGGCTGTGCCCGTCACCACCAACATTCCCCACTACATAAGAGCTGAGCCAAATCTGTTCGAGCCTCCCTCTCTTAAAAAAAATATAAACTTCTCTGGCGTTGATCTTGTTATTATCGCTCATAACCATTTGGTTTATACATCGTTGCAGGAGTCGGAAGAATTTATATCTGCTTTCCTTTTCGTGCCATGGCCATAGAATACCCCGATACCCGAATTGGGAGACTGAATGCCTACGCGGGCGATGGAGTTTGGAGATTTCATCCAGAGAACGGCAATCCGATATGGATATGGACACTCAAGGACATGAAAGCATTTCTAGTTCTGGCGGCTCTCACTACGCTCTTTGCATTTACGCAGTCCAGGGCTTGGGTTATTATTCGACTGGCGATCCTCCATTGGACCAAACCCATAAGGCTGCCAGATGACACGATGCCAGAGCCTCTTCTGTCATTAAGCCAAGGAGCTGCGGTTGAGCAGATCCTGCCATTAATTCTAAGAGCGTCCAGGAAGATCTACGGCTGTACGCTGGGGTATTGCCGTACACCAACCTTCCGTCAAGAACTCTCGGTTCATCAACCAAGCCCTACAATACCCTCATATTTTGGATTTTTTGCTCTTCTGAACATATCGCTCTTTATAATGATGGGCATTACTACACCGTGGCTTTTAACGGGAGGCTCATTAGAGGCACCGTTGGTCAAGTCATTGGAAACGAAGAGATGTGTAGAATCTACTGGCGAGGAAAATGAATTATACGACCTCGGTCACATCCGAGAGCCAGATGCAATACTACAACAATGTATGGACAAATTGCATATGGGCTGTGAGAATCAATACTGGCTGCGAGCTCTGGTCGTTCGAAAGAGTCGCACGGAAGACTGCATCTTCCCCAGAAACATATGCAAAGAGGGAATCAAACCGATATCAATCACACATTCGAACATCACAGCTTTTGAGATGGGAATTAATTCCCCCTTGAAAGCCACGATAGAGCATCGACTCAGCTGCGTTCCGGTCTACTTGGATCCGTTTATCCTCACAACGGCAGAAAACAACACTTATATCCTCATCAGAGATATCCACGGCAATGAAACCCTCGAAGAGAAATTGCAAGACCTCGGACTATTCACCAAGAAAATCAACACACCCAATGAGTTACATGGACCATTCAATCAAAGTTCTGGCTATCGCGCAGCCATGAATAGAGGTCCTTACGACTTGAAGGTCTTGCCGAAATATTATATGGATGGTGGCATTCTACCGGACCCAAGCCATATACATCCTCTTCTTTTCAAGAACGATGGCAGGTCTTTCCTCATTATTTTGAGGACCGGTTCCCATGAGTTCGTTGTGCCAATCGATGACCCATTCTTTGCAGCACATAATCATATTCTTACTGGCCCCTTCGGTAATTTCTCCAGTTATTACGCAGACTACGAAGCAACAGCATTGGGATGTTTGGAGCAATTCCGATATTGCACACCGTCAGATGGCTTCTGCACCCCATGGGGTGTAGACGGCGAAGAGGCTGCGACACTGCTGGAGAGGTTGAAGAAGAACGACAAATTTTCCACCCCACTCAACTTGTTCTTCATTTACCCACACTTGCCGTTTATGCTATCTGTTTACCACTATTTGTCTTTTCGTACAACTCCCCCTACATATGTTCCGTTGACGCAGTTTGGCTTAACGTCAGATGAGTTTGTTGTTATACACCAAGATACGAAGGATCAATGGGCAGCTGAGGTTGAGACATGGTTCACAAAGGCAACTCTGAGCACGGTGCTGAAGGTGAAAACAGCAGCTGAATTTCAAATATTCAGCTCGAGGAATTCTTCTAACAAGGAAGTGCACAGGCAATTGGCACCGCTATGCGGTAGCATTTTGTTTCGTTCTGGAGACTACACCAATCTAAGCTGGATCGGATTCTGTGCGACAGCAGGTGGTCTGGTTTTCTTGTGTATGCTGAGCTACATGTTACAGCACAGATGGCACCATTATTTCATTCTATGTTCCCGGAAGTTAATGCTTCTATGCATCAATTTGATATGTGCTTTTGGCAATAAGTTAAAAGCGAGTCGGACCATAATGGGCGTCCGGAACTCGATTTCGACAGTCTGGAGTATGTTAGCTGATGCCACTACTATAATGGCTAGAAAGCTCTACAGCAGTCAAAGCACTATGGTCGCGCGAAGGCATGCCCAAGGATCGGAAAACATTTTTATGAGGCCTATTTCTAGCGATGATGATACGGACTGGTCGCTACATGCGCCATATGTTGATATTGATAATGTTATCTAATCTCTGGATTGAGGATACGAACTTCAAAACCAGACGGAACGTTTGAGATCAGCATTCAACGGTCAATGGTAGCTGGGTTGTTTGCAGGCGAGAACACCCAGAATATGGGTCTTGGAAGTATACAGGGCCTGTAGGCTAGTCCTTCGTTATCCGATCACCGAGAAATGAGAAATGAGACTTTGGTATACACACACTCACAGTCCTACACTATTTCTACAGCTGCGCTATTATAATATGACCAAATGTTGCCACACCATTGAAAAGAGGTACACTTGAATCTATATGTTGACATCAGGATTGAGTTTAGATAGAAGAGGATCCTCTTTTTGTGATACTGAAGTAGGTGCTGGTTACAGAGGTGCCAGCCGTGAAGAAGTTCACACCGCATTCGAACGCAAGATTCAGTTTGTATAGGCAGAACGGTTTGGTTGGTGGCAGGGAAAGAGCGGTATGACCTTCTTTACGGCCCACATTTTCGTCGAGCTGTGGGCTGCGTCTCTGGCTGGGTCAGGTTTCGAGATTCCGCAGCTGCCGATGCTGCCGTTGCGTCCCCTCTCTTATCTTTCACCTTCCACGGCGAAAGGTCCGATAATAGTGACACCTTGGGATCTACGCAAGCATGTCTGGGCTTATCTCAACAATTCAACCTAATTGCTGTCGTATGTGCGCGATTGCTCGTTCCGGGTTGGGTTAATGGCTGGACGATGTGGATGCATACACGCATTGGCTTGCCTTTGAAGGGTGCTTCATGAGCTGGAGAGAAATATCATGAATATTGCCCGATCATCAGCCGAAACTGTGACAGGTCTCAACACCTTCCAGCTCCAACATCGCTCCTTGTTCAAACTCAGCATACAGGCAGGTCCATCCACCCCAGGGAGCCGGACTGGGACCATTTTTATCTAGTCGTAGGATGCCGCGATTCGAGGTACAAGAGACCAAGATAAGACCAGAAATCCAAGTCAGGGAATCGAGCCTTGCATGTCGTCCTTGGTTCCCTTGCCTTGCCTTCCTTCCTGATACTGATCCCAGAACGTGAAGTGAACACAGAACTGTTATATAAAATGTTGGTTTTCCATTCAATACTTCGCGCAATGCTCGGTGAAGATAGTCCAAGGCGCAGCCTTCACTCGAATACGTATCTTGTATTCACCATCTCTAGACTCCGCATTATGCCATCCAAACCCATTCCCCAGTGTAACGCCAGACCATGCATGCCCATGTTGATTCCCGTGGTATTGTTCCCTCGCACATGCCCTCAATCTCTCAACCATGCTCTCCGCTTCTCTTCTTTCTTCTGTTTCCGCTTTTCCTTGAACTGTTTCAGCTCCGCCTTCGAGACCTTCTTTCCACTACGCTCAGCCTTCAGACTCCTTCCATCATGACTGTTCGCCGCTGCATCGACATCGAAGAAGGCATTCATCTGCCGCTTGCTCTTGTTCTCATCGTTGAAGTTCTCCGGGTTCAAATCAGCAACTTGATATCTGCCTGTGAATCTATTGAAGGCAGCAGTAGCTGTATACTGAGCAGCAGGGTCTACTGCCTGACCAGGGACTGATTCTGGAGCACTGGGCTGCGCGTACCAAGCAGTTGGATCGTAGTCGCCGTGGATTGCTGGGTTGTAGCCAGTTGTAGCAGGAGGGGTAGGTGGAGCTGTCTCGGCAGGTAGGGGAGCATCAACGCCTGGCGGACCGGGTTGAGCAACTTGAGGAACACGAGGATTTGTCCATTGTGTTGCGCCTGTGAACCGATTGTAGAAATAGAAGGCTTGCGCAGTTTCTTCCCATACTGGCGCCCATCCGTCATCTTCCTCTGTCGCAGCTGGTGGTGGTTCTGCGGGCAAAGGGGGCAGGTCTTCGTTCGGGAGAGGCGGCGCGTCGGCGGTGGTAGGTGGTGTTGGTTTGCCCGCGGCTTGCGCTCCAGGTGTTGTCGCAGCGTCCAGTTCCCCTTCACTTGCTTCACCATCTTCTTGTTCCGACGAATCTTCCGGCTTTTGCGATCCCTCGCTTCCTTGCACTTGTGTATCTGCCGACTCTGTATTCTCCTTCTGTGATACATCCTCTGTCGACCGTTCCGGAATATTCTCCCCTTCACGCTCCGTCGTGACTGAAGCCATGATGCGATAAGGCCAGTGCGCCGATACTGCGCAAATCTTTACAAAGGAAAAGTACCAATGCTAACGATCTGCTTTGTGGAAATTGTGGTGTTTGACGAGGAGCGTGGAGGTTGGAACCAAGTGTCAACGAAGTTCTGATGCATTTCGAGATTGACGCTAAGAAAATACTAGCGTATTTACCCACGTGATGTCTCAAATGAGGCTGAACTGATTCTAGCCAATAAGGAGTTGGACAAGAGACAGGAAGGCTTGAGATGAGGGTGATGTTACATTTCTGTGGGTATTATACACTATCTAATTTGTTTGAGCGCGGATTCAGCTCGGGCAATAGCATCTCTTGCTTTCTCAATGGCAGCATCCTGAACCACTGCTGGCTTCTTCTCCTTCAGCACATCACCAATCACACCTTCAACAGCTCTCACGCATTTTCGGCCTTCCTCCCTCACTTCACCCTCCCAGAACTTCCTTGCTGTTTCCCACTTTCCTTGCATTCTTCTCAAGCTCCAAACGATTCCTAATGCTGCTACGCCTCCAGCTTCATACAACGTAGTTGTGATAGAGGAGAAATACATCAGACCAGCAAAGGCCGATGCAAGTGAGGAAGTGCTCAATGTCTGGAAGACGAGCTTCTGAGCTAGTGCCTGGAGTGCTGGGATAGTTTCCTGTGAAAGAAATGCTCTGGTGACTGGTATATGGAGAGGCCAGGGCCGTGGCTTGATTCCCGCATGTATAAGATCTTTCGGCGTCTCGACCAAGTCCTGCATTTTAGGAGGCTGTGGTTCCGAGCCAATTGTAGCTGCTGCAGTCGTATGTTCAACAGGCTTGTATGCCCAATTCTTGGGAGCCACCTCCATGTCTTTTAAAACGCCGGCCTGTGCGATGCAGCCTGCAAGATAGATGACTTCTTTCTCGGCACTGGTGAGGAATCTTTGGTTCAGGATGTCATAGGCGATCATAGAAACATCGTCAACTCGCCAAAAGAGTTTCCACCATCCTAATTTCCGCCACCTTTGACCACTGAACGCAATATCGAGCTCATCTCTGAGCTCAGAGTGAGCATTTTCGGCCCATGCAGACAGGCCTTTTCTTAGAGCTAAAAGGTCTGAAGATGGCACACTTTTTGACAGAGCCAATCCCAGTTGCCTTCTTTGCTCTGATTCAAGTGCTACACTGGCATTGTTAAGCAGTGACTCCACAAGCATCCGTACTGGAGCCTTCATTTCCCCGTCTGTCGAAGCAGTCCCTGATTTGATCCACTCCAGAATATCTGGTACCGCGCTCTGGAACCATTGCTTTTCATACACCAGAGCATTATCGACACTGTCTCGAAATGACTGGATAGCCTCAGCTGCCAGAGATGTGTCTACAACCTGGAGAGGGAGGTTGGCTGCCACATCTGTGTGCAAATCAACCGCCGTACGAATGACGTCTCCGTCAGGATTGATCGGGTAGTTCATTAGCGACGCTGCTCCAATGATTCCCTGCGATACAACCAACGACTTGTGCACCGGAGTTGTCACTGGCGTATATCTTCCAGTATTGGACGTCGGTATTTCCATGGTAGGAACAAGAACTGCCTCCGCGAAATCACCTTCTCCGCTGCTTGATGTTGGAGGGTCCATCTCCAAGACCAGAATCTCCAGCTTATGACCTTTCAACGTCGGCGACGAGACGTGTATTTCTTGCACCAGCCTATTTCCCTGCAAAGTGTTCTCTGCGGAATTCTGCCCGATCTTCATGAAGATCGGCCTTCCACCTTGTTGATCTCCAACCAGAATCCTTTCCCATTCCTCTTCCGCCTTCAATGGATCAGCCACGAGAAGTCGAAGAAGTTCCTTTGCCTTCTTCAATGAAGCACCTCCATCTGCGATTCCCAAAATTGCTATCCTGATTGTTTCGTCTCCAGCTTCTTGTTCCAGACCTCGAAGCGCAAGTTGCAGCCTCGAGATGTTGACGTAGCTAGCGGCATGTTTTTGGATATCGAGGAGGGCATCTCGCAAACCAATTCGAGGTCTCTTGGTCAGAGTACCAGACCCGGGGTCAAGTGCAGTAGCGCTTGGCAGATTGGATTGCAAACGTCTTTGAATACGCGGTTGTCGAAGTTGGGTTGAGGAGGGTCGTCGTGAGGCCGTGCGCAGAGTTTTAATACTGCTGCAAATTGGACATGATTGCTGGGTCTTGGGAGGAATTGACAGTCGAATTGATCTCGACTGCACAATTGCAACCCGGGGTATTCGTGGAGGCATGGTGGTGCTCGAGGGACGAAAGGTTTCTTGGTTTGGAGCTTTCTTGAAGTCTAAATTTGAAGCCCGAAATATCAGGCACAACATCATTCTGGTGGATCGTAGTTGAATGGGAAAGTTTATTTCAACATCACGTAACTGGATCGTTCTCGAGAATTGATGTGATGGATGAAATATATACTACTTCTGTAATGCCATACCTCCGAAAGCCCTATCTAGTTCGTCCCCCTCTCCATTTTTTGCCACGACAGGAGCATTTTGTAGACCCGATGCTTCAGCACTTGATACATCAACATCCATCAAATTGCTCTGTGACTGCCCAGCTTCTGGCTTCCTCTCTGGTTCTAATATTCTTGCTTCGCTGTCTAGCCAACCGGGCGCTACCCTTCTTTTCTCTGCCAAATCTCGGGCTGCAATGTACTCGTCCCATGCCTTCAACTCTTTGTCGGCATCATCTTGGACCTTCTGGATGTATGCTTGTAGGGCTTTGCATGATGCAATGATATCGTCCGGGTGGGCAGCATGTCCTGAAGAAGAGACTATGTACTGTGTCTTCTCGTCGCCTGATGTTGGAGCTCCAGTGGAAGACTGAGGTAATGAGGATGGCAGTGTCTTGTAGGTGTATGGAAGAGTAGTGGCGGTAGGAAGAGACACGAATGGAGATACAGTCAGGGGTACTTGGGCCAGCAGTGGATGAGTGCCTGCGCAGTGTTAGACCTGAGATGTGACGATTGATGCTTGGGCCCCGAAGAGGCGGAGTGAACAGGAGGGGTCGCTCAGAGACGTACGATTATCGTGCATGCTGGGCTGCTGGTAGCTGGTAGACTCGATACCAGCAATACTCAAACCTCCTCTGGTCGGTGTCTCGAGCTCTCACAAGCCTCGAAGGTATCTTGTAGTCCTTGTATGGACGATACGCAAACTGATGCAGCTCTGATGCAGCCCTACTGCCAAATGCCTGTTTGGTGACTAGCCCAGCACAGCCCTATCGGGTAAACTTTAGTATGTGTGGCTCAACTTCGCCCACCTGGCCGACTATTGGGTGCTTACAGCTCGTCATGTATCGCTGGTCGGCTGCAGCCGTGAATATCGGGATGGGGAATATGTCTCTGGTGACTTGTCTTGCATTGAAGCTCTCCAATCCCCAGTCGTTCCCCAGTCCGATCTAGGCTGCTCCAGCCAATTCAGCACGCTAGCGGACACTAGCGGGAAGCCAAAATCAACACCTCACTTCAGTTGCCAGCCAGCCCCAGCTGTGGCTCGCCGCCTTGTTTGAGCCTCAGTCAAGTCCAGTCCCAGCCCGCCCATCAACCTCTCCCCGACATCCCCCTCTTCGTCCAAACATCGCAGCTCAGCCCTGTGCCCCACCACCAAAACATCGCCATCGCAGACTCGAGCAACAACAGTCTTGAAGCAGATTTACTCAAGCACTGCTGATAACGACGACTACGACTGTTTTTACCCCTTTCACGCTGACCAAGCGGACCCTGAATTGCGCGTGTGCCTGACGACATTTGCCTTCCTCGGCCCCCAAGAATATTATTGCCCCTGAATACTCGTCAATCGTGATATCGACACACTGCCAGCTGGTTCTGAGGCTCGAGATATAATATCAATACCCCGCCACTCGCCACCTTTCCAGACCCCTCATCCATCATGGACGAGGAACAGAGAGATCAGCTCCCTCCTGGGCTTGATCCTGCCCACCTCGATAATGCGGTGAGGGCAATTCAGACCAAGAAGCCGATTCCCACCATCGACTTTACCCTGCACACCATGGAGGATGGCCAGCAGGTCAGCACAATGGAGAGAGTTTGTAAAGGTACTTGCTTCCCCTATCTTCCCCGCGCAAATCCCACTACGACACCAGACTCTAACAGCATGAATCAGATGTACAAGCTCCTGCAATGCACCCTCCCACCAACGAGCAATTCTTCTCCCCACAAGATCCAACGAAGCCAAACTTGGCCTTCCTCAAGCAACATTTCTACCGTGAAGGTCGTCTCACTGAGGAGCAAGCGCTGTATATTCTCGAGGAGGGTGGCAAGGTCTTGAAGCAAGAGCCCAATCTTCTGGAAATGGACGCGCCGATCACTGTCTGCGGAGATGTACATGGCCAATATTACGACTTGATGAAGCTCTTCGAAGTTGGCGGAGATCCAGCAGACACACGATACCTTTTTCTTGGGGACTATGTCGATCGAGGATACTTCAGTATTGAATGTGTGCTCTATCTCTGGTCTTTAAAGATCTGGTATCCGAACACTCTATGGCTTCTTCGTGGAAATCACGAGTGCAGGCATTTGACCGACTACTTTACCTTCAAGCTTGAGTGCAAGCACAAGTACTCTGAGAAGATTTACGAGGCTTGCATGGACTCTTTCTGCGCTTTGCCACTTGCAGCTGTCATGAACAAGCAGTTCTTGTGCATTCACGGTGGATTGAGCCCAGAACTACACACTCTGGATGATCTCAAGTCGGTACGTACTGCGTGGGTCCCCGCAAGAACAAGGCTAATTTACCCAGATTGATCGTTTCCGCGAGCCTCCCACCCATGGACTGATGTGCGACATTCTTTGGGCAGATCCGCTCGAAGAATTTGGCCAGGAAAAGACCTCCGAATACTTCATCCACAACCATGTGCGAGGTTGCTCGTACTTCTTCTCCTATCCTGCTGCATGCAATTTCCTCGAGAAGAACAATTTACTCTCGGTGATTCGCGCCCACGAAGCTCAAGATGCCGGCTACCGTATGTACAGGAAGACTCGGACCACGGGATTTCCCAGCGTAATGACCATCTTCTCCGCACCAAACTACCTAGACGTCTACAACAACAAGGCCGCCGTTCTGAAGTACGAGAACAATGTCATGAATATCAGACAGTTCAATTGCACACCTCATCCGTACTGGCTGCCTAACTTCATGGATGTCTTTACTTGGTCGCTACCTTTCGTTGGAGAGAAGATCACTGACATGCTGATTGCGATTCTGAGTACTTGCTCGGACGATGAACTCAAGGAGGACGCTACACCTTCCACCGTTTCACCAGGCCCAGTATCTCCACCAATCAATGCCAACTTGGACCCAGATTCAATCGAGTACAAGAGACGCGCGATCAAGAACAAGATTCTTGCAATTGGTCGTCTTTCTAGAGTTTTCCAGGTCTTGAGAGAAGAGTCGGAGAGAGTCACGGAGTTGAAGACAGCATCTGGAGGTAGGCTTCCAGCTGGAACGTTGATGCTAGGTGCAGAGGGAATCAAGGATGCCATCAGCAGTTTTGAGGATGCACGAAAGGTCGATTTGCAGAACGAGAGACTTCCACCAAGTCACGAAGAGGTTGCGAGACAGAGCGAGGAAGGTCGGGCGCAAGCATTGGAACGAGCTGTGGATGCGGCGGATAACGATAAGGGACTGCAGGCATTGTCTAGACGTCTCAGCACGTAAGTTAGCCTTCTTCAACATTGATATGAAGCTAACAGATTAGTGACCGGAAAAGATCGTCGTAGGGAGTTCCGAGTGGAGTGAATGATGTTGATTTTACGGAACAGCGATAGATATTGATGATTGCGAGGAAAACGGCTGGTAACAAATATGTACAAGCGCCAATATCATTGTGATTTGGCGGCTTAATGATTCATACGCGTGCCATTTGAATGTCTGTCATTTGCTTCTTTCCACTTCGCAGTCGTGCTGTAGTCCAGCCGTCCAACATGGCTCTCGAGCAGTTATGAAGGGCGCTTTGCACCGATAGGTTCGCCCGAACATCAAACAACAAAAACCGGCTTGCCAGCCTTGACTGCATTCTTGTCTGTTGCCCAGTCCTCGCGTATGGTCGTAATTGTACCCTTTCTCCAAGCTCCTGTTTCGTAACACTTATTCCAATCACTCAAAGTCCATCCCACAACATTGCCAGCGAAGCTGACGTCCCGAACTGTCCCACACCTCTGAACAATGCAACCAATATCCCCGTAATAGCCATAAACATAATCAATTCATCCTTTACCCCTCTCGAGCTGTCCTTTATCTTTGTCTCCTCCATTAGGAATACACCATGCGCAACTGCAATCGCTGTTAAGACTCCCAGCGCCAAACTCTTCCGCCCTACCTGTGCCACTGCCGTCTCGCACGCAAACAACACATGCTCCCCGAAAAAAATATAATTGCTTGGCGAAAACCCCACCAGCACAGCCTGCGCCGCCAGGAGCGTAATCGTAAAGAACCGAGGAAGCCGATACGTGAACTCAAGATACACTTTCTCCCCTCCCGGTCGTAGTAACATGCATCTGTATATCAGCGAGATCTGCATCTCGCACCAAACGACCGATCCGAGGATCTAGAGGGGGGGAAAGGGCCCGAGAGAACCGTTGCTTTTGAGGATTGAGCCGGGCGTGGTGAAAACTCGGGAGTCGATGACGCGAGAGGTTGTTAGGATCCAGGCGTTCCAGGACGTAAGGATTCAGCAGGTGGGAGGTTTCGGGGAGGATGTCGTCTTCGATTTGGCGGATAGGTTTTTCGGTTATGATCCTAGTGAAGTGAAAGAGGAAGGGGAGCAGAAGCAAAGAATCGGTTAGTGTTGGTTTGAGCTTGAAGCTTGGTCGTCTGCGAAGGTTCAAAGCGGGAAGGTTGACGAAAGAAGTGCTTGACGAGAGAAGTGGTTGACGAGACAAAGGTTTCTGCTTCGTGGATAGAAGAACAAGGCATGTTGAGAACTCCCTGCTGTGTCCTACCTTCAATGGGTCTCAAATGGTTTCAACGATATCGCAAGAAAGTATATGCCCACGATAAATTACGCTGTAAATGACAAGTAGCCAGACCGCGCTGATTCTCTCCAACCGTCAGAGCTAGAGCCCAGGCAAAGAATAATCAGAATGATGTGTCGAGACCGGGTGACCTATCTCGTCCGTTTTCTTGACCCAAGATGAGGTCTATGTACATCTTAATGCCATAAATACCCCAGAAAGAACCCCAAATATTTCATCTTGCTGACAATCTCACAGTCTCCGACACGTAAATCACTGATCAATCAACCACACCAGCGCGAGAATCCAACCCACCCAACTTAAAGGCATCCCATTTTCGCAACTTCATACTCAGACCTCAAATGCCATCTCGGTCCAATAACAAGCATGCAGCAAGACTATTTAATATAATGCAATGGTGCCATCTCAACATCTGATTCTGCTGGTGTCGTGGATTCGACGTGCTGTGAACCCCTGTGTTTAGCGGCAGGTCGCTTCTGCCATTCTTCGCTAAATGGCGTGCTTGAAAATTTGAAAATTTCAAAATACACCCTCCTTTAGTGTACAGTGGGCATGAAGATATAATTGCAATATCCTCCAAAGCCTTGCTTATGCATTGGGGTGCTGGTGACTTGAGTCCTGTGTTTGACTGGCGAATTGTCGCTTGGGTGTTGATTTGTTTACATTGGGGGATCCGCTGGCTCGTTGAGTCTTGCTCGGCCCCAGCCACGAACAGACAGCTTGGAGTATTAATATGTGAAAGTGGGTCTGAGCCCACTCGCGGCTTGATTCAAATTATTATTCTCGAGGTTTAAATTTTACTGACAGTGTTTGAGACGTTGAGACTGGAAGTCCTAACAGCTCAATCTGATCTAAAGGGATGTAATCAAGTCCAGCACTGCTTTCGGTATCACAACCAAAACCAGTCGATCAGATCTGGAGTAAGCCCGTAATCATTTCCAGAGCCCAGTGTGACTTGCCCGATAACCTGTTTCGGGGAAATCGTGTGCGAAAAGATCAATTGATCTGGTCCTAATCCCGAAAAGCGCTCTTTGGTCCTTCAGCCTAGCCAGCACACCCACAAGCCACCTTTCGCACCTACCATGCAAGCTGAAGGGCCTGACAGCACAATGTGGGGGTCCCCACCAGGTTCAGAATTTGAAATGTAGTAATGCATCAACGCATCCCACTCCGTTCCGATATCATGGCCAAACACTTGCCTCTGAGAAGGTGGCAGTGAGTTGGGGGTCACGGGTCTATGGGACCTGAATGGGTAGATGCATACACATAGAAATTGGAACTGGAATCGTCGGATGGGGTAGGTTGTCGTCTGCTCTGGACCTCCGAACCTTTAGTGCTTCTGTGATTGGGCTCTTTTTGTCTACTAGCTCCTCCGTGCCATGCTGAGGAGTAACAGAAACGGAGAAGTGGTGTTGGTTGACATGCAGAACTTACGAGACGGAATAGGTCGGTACAGAAAGTGGATTCTGAGAGTTTTTTGCTGTGCAGTAGATGGTAGATTGAAAGTCTCAGGAGATTCTACGCCTTCAAATTGTCTAGCTGGATGGTCATGAAGTGGAATGTGAAATTCTCTAGATATCCACTCAAGCCGCCTCCGCTATCCCATCTGGAACCATCCGTCCCAAGTCTTTCTGCTCGTTCCCTCCACTTCTCAGCCGTGCCTGGGTCGCTGGTCGGCGATTCATTGTTTGCTTTTCGTATTTTGAGGCTGCATATCCCAGTCTAGAGCACTGAAGATCGGTAAGAGATGAGCTGAGAAGCGTTCCTAAGCTCCTTCACGGGAACCACGTCTAGGTAGTTACTTTCTGGTATGAATATGATGTGATATCCACCTCCGCGGCCTCTTTTCTGAAAGTTCCATAGTCGAAGATTTGGAGATCGCGTTTCCTGCATATTATCCACGCTACGCTACGAACAGTCCACCCCACTGTGGTACCAACCTCGGGCGGCAAGTCGACCTGCCTACCCAGTCAACGTCCCTCTTACGAAAACAGTACAGTACCCACGCCGCCGCCGGGACAAGAGGCCCCATAATAATACCACTCCTACCACTCTAGATTCCAGCCAGCACGCAACCAAGCTCGAAACAAGCGAAACGACGCGAAGAGAAGAAACAACCCTCCAAAAGTCGCAAGCACACCATACCACATGCTCGGTTTTTTTTAACGACTACGCATATAAAAAACCGATTGAACGACGATATCCTCACTTTCGCACCTCGTTACTTACCCGGGACTAAATGAGTACTGTTCTACACTATCAGCTTCAGCACGGTGTCTTCGTTGCCTTGACACCTCCTCCCAGCATCAAGCAGCAGATCATTCAGAGCCAAGCTGGAAACGAGAACGAGAACGACACATATTGTGACTTCGAATTCGATAGGATGATGCGGCAGGACACTTCTTCAGAGCCGGAGCCGGACTTCAGTCGTTTCCCTGGAGGCGAAGCTGAAGGCTTGGAGTCAAGATTTGGGAGGCAGGGAGGAGCGGCGGCGGCTGTTGAGTTGGCAAGTCACTTTTTTGTGGTAGAGGAGGATGCTCGAGTTGCAGCGAACCAGATGCAGGAGAGTGAGTTGAATGTTTGGAGGAGGGGTGTTCAGGGTGCTACGAGGCCTGGGTCGGAAAATGGGACGGATGCTATGGATCGAGGTATGTGTAGTTGATTTCTTTGTTTTTTTTGATAATGTTGTATTTCTTGGATTTGGTGAGGAAAAGTGGAGACTGGAGGGGAGTCTCTCCTGGATCGAGGCTGGAAAGTGGTGTTTATTTGAAGTATTTGTCTGCCCAAAATGTTCGATTGAAGCTCCTTTGATGTCGCACTTATTTGCTCGAGGACCGGTGGTTTTTGTCGAATAGCAGCTCTAGTGAGCTAGATGACATCTTGCATTCGGAATTCCATCTCACCTTCTGCTTCTTGCGCTGCCTGCTCGAGACGATCAAGAATGACACATGAAAGCCCTACCGAGTGGAAGGGCAAGTGCATGCTATGAGGACGTCCAAATTATCTGCAGCGGCGGTACATCCGGATGGTGGACTTAACTTACCGCAGGGATCGAAGCAGTGTTGGCAATTGAAGGCTCAAGTGAATGAAGCTTCAATTTCCGAGTCAAGCTCGATGCTGCTCATTCATCACAGTCAGGACACACTACGCCGATTGGGATACATGAGTTACTACTCGTACCCTATGGTTAAGTCCTCTGCATTACTGGCTTCACTCACTTGGCCATGTCCGGTTGGCTAGTTTCCCTCGCTATCCGCAATATCAGCCTCGATCGGGCTAACCTTGCCTCCATCTCCTCTTCAGTAGCCAGCGGAGAGACATCCCTCACCCTTGTCCTGGCACCAGACAATTCCCACTCGGGGCGTATCTTTTGCCAATTCCTGCGCTCTACTGGCGGTCTCCTACCTCACAGGCCTTGCACCTGTTGTTCTTGTTGTCGCATGCTGGAGATGCGGGCTTGTGATTGGTCGAGAGAGACTGGTATCAATTGCGAATATACGCATGGAATCACGAAATACCACGTGACGGGGCGTTTGGTCGCAGACCCCCGGATTAGCTGCGTTGGTATCGCGATGGGATTGCAGCATTGCCGAGAGATAAGTATGAGGGGTCCCGGATGTGTTGTGAAGGGAGTGGCTTGCTGGCTAGTTAATGTTGGAGTCGATGTTGGTGCGAGTCTAATAAAGATCTAAAGAGAGCCTCAAGTTTGAGCATGTATTTGGATCTGGACTTGTTTCTGCCTTCTTGATCCGCGTCAGTACACTTGGGCTTCCTGAGGTTTTGGTCTTGATTCTTTTGCAGATACACTTGCATCTGCCTCTGCTTCTGCAACTACTATTGTACTGCTTCCGCATATTCTATGCATCTACTAAAGTAGCTGACGGACCGAGTCTGGGTCAGACTGTTACTCAAGCATCCCAGGCCTTTGGACTGACAAACCACCAGCTCTACAAGAAGCGGCTCTTTCACCACTGTCCTCCCCAATATACCCGTGGGATACCGAGACCCCAAACTCGAACCAGAACCCGAATCAAATACCCCACCATCCTCAACCTCAACCATACGCAGCTCTCCAATTCGTAGCCATGGACGGTCACGACCAGCACCCAGACTACTACCAACAACAACATACGGCTGCACCGAACCAGCCCTACTACACCGCCACATCCAGCGCTCCCCAACACCCAGGCTTCGTACCGATCTACACCCAGCACCACACGCAGCCCGCCTACACAGCTTACCCGGAATCCAGCTCGTCCAGCCCACAGAATCAATACCCGACCTCTGAAGGCGATCCCGAAGCAGACTTGAAGAGATTGAGGAACACGGCTGCGAGCGCACGGTTCCGGGCGAAGAAGAAGCAGAGGGAGCAGACGCTAGAGCAGCAAGCGCGGGAGAAGAAGCAAGCGCTGGAGAAGCTGGAGAGTAGGATAAGAGAGTTGGAGCAGGAGAATAGGTTTTTGAAGGGGTTGATTATGGGGCCGAAGGACGAGGAGTTGAAGGTATGTTGTTTGCAGTTGTAGATGGAGAGGAGCAGTTGTGCAAGAAAGGAAGACAGGACGAAGAAACGTGCTAACAAGAAACAGGCGCTGAAAAAGCAGAGAGACGAGGTTATCGAAGCCGACAGGAAAGGATTTGAACACAAGGATGGCGTTGGAACAGATTGAAAGAGATAGGAGAGTGGGAGCACTTGCTGACGTTTGGATTGGGTCTGCTTTTGGGAGGCGGGTTGCATTGGACGGTTGGTCGGATGGGACAACGATATGAGGGATGAATGATGTGAGCGAGAAACATACATAGAGAGATATGCGTTCGTAACTTTTGCTTTTGCTGGGAAACATACGTGTTTGGGTATACCACCATCCACCCGAGCTTGTGTTTTCCCTCGATGGATTTTTACCTGCCATACCCACGATTTGCTAACGACCCCAACACCGTTTTCCGACCTAGCAACCTACACCGCGACGCCAGATCCAGGCAGTAGCTAATCGGCCAAGAACACATGTCTCCCGTTGAGCTTTCAAGCTATCTGCCAGCATTGAACTTTGAACCAACCCGGCGAAACTCCAAGCAATCAGGAAGTAGATGTAACAAGCAAGCACCCCTCGACTTCGATGAGGTACAATCGGCTGGAAACAGAACAAGACACAACTCTTACGGCCCCTTCGGACTCTCAAAACCCTGTAAAATCCTCCCAAACATCGAACACATCCTCCAACACCCCATCTGCCTCAACGCCACGCTCGCCTTGCGAACCTGATCAACATACTGCTCCGTCAAAGCATTACCCCTCAACTTCGCAAACGCCCAACACACCATGCCACCCGTAAACAAACACACCGCAATCTCGTACGAGCTGTCTGCGGCGATACCATTGTTGATACAGTGATGACACAGCGCGAGCATGTTGTACACATGTCCCATCGTCTTATCCGAGATCTCGCTATTGGCCCAATACTTGAGGTTCTCCTCTGCGAAATTTCCGTCGTTTCTGTTTACTGAGCGGCCAGCTACGAGATGCATATCCGAGAGACTGACATCGAGAGAGACATAGCCAAGATAATGGAGGAGTTGGGCCGCCATGCTTGTCCCAGGTGTCTTGTAGCACTCGGCGAAACTGTCTAGGCCGTCCACGAGCCATTTACGGCGTTCGCGAAGACCTTCGCCCATGTCGTGGGCGGAGTTCCCGAATGTGCCCATGAGACCGGTTGGGTTCAGCATTGACGTCGATTGGCGCCATTCAAAGATGTGAGTGTGAAGGGCGTACATGAGGACGATTTTTCCGAATTCGCCGGCTTTGACGATGGGTGGGGAGGGTTTGATCCATTTTCGGAGGAGGCAGCAGTTGAGTGCATGGAGGTAATATCTGGGATCCTGTTAGTCTGAAGAGGGGCAAAAGTAGGGAACTCACGTTGGGGGAGGCATGTCTGGTGGTCCAACGAGCATTTTCCAGGTTTCTGCGTTGTGAGCTTCCCAGAGTTCTTCTGAGCACGGGAAGACACAATTCGTTGTTTCGGCTTTACTGACGTAGGGTTGATTGTTGAATAGAGCTGGGTATTGGCAGTCGAAAATCTGTCATGTCAGCGAGGAAGTCGAATAGCCCAGAATACTTACGTAGATTGACAGACCCAACCGTTTCCTCCTCTCCGTTTCGATCCACGCCAGCCACACGGCTTCGAGATGACTTCTACCAGGCCTTTGATACGGTTCGGTCTCAACTCGCGATACAGGTCGACAATCTAAAAGACGAGCCCTCCTGCATGCGGTGACGAGGATACCACGTCCACCCTCAGCAAACTCGTAAGAATGTTTACTTCCACTCCAAGTACCCGCCAAACAGAGGAGAAAATAAGTGAGAATGTTGTCTATACTCCGCATCTGAAGGAATTAGCACGGACCTAGGACGCAAGAGGACAAAATACCCATTTCTTGTCTAGCTCCTGTTTTCTCATACATGCAATTCGGAGATGCTCATGAAAGAGTCTTGAAAAGCGCCCACGATCTATCGTGGAGTGACTCGAACCGAGAAACATCATAGCAATCAACATCAGAGGAGGTGAATTGTAGATATCGAACGTCGGCAAATGAAGGACAGGATATCTCGGCTGGATGAATCGAACATAGAGACGAAGGAAATAATCGAGTGCCTCTGCTGGTGGAAAAAGAGCATCGCTAATCTCAGGCCTGGAAAACTCAGTCCTGATGTTATCTCCATTCAGAGTATTCAGCAGAAGATCCCGAAGTTGGTTAGTGATGTTGTGCATAGGTCGTATCGTCGCAGCAGAATAGCCACTCGCTCTCGCCTCATCAACCACCGACTGCCATGATATCTGTCGGAGTTGAATTGGGATGACTCGCGGAGCATATCTCGCAGGAGCGGCAGCTTTCTCGACCTTGTCAGGCCAATCAGTTGTATCTTCATCCTCCCCTTCCGCGTCTTCATTGTCGTTGACAGCAGGCGGCTGTTCATATTGCATCGACTGATACTGATATGAAGTCTCTCCGAAGTCGTCAAAGGCATTCATCATGTCTTGGTCTAAGAGGTAATTTGGCGAGTGTTCCGACGGCAGATAGTCTAGTGTCCAGGACATATCTGCATCGTATGATCCCATGTACATATTTGTATTCTCACCGAAACGCATGAACCCATCCCACAATGAAGGATTGACGTTCTCAACAGGTGTAAACGCGAAATTTTCCTGGGGTGCTAGAGCAGCTTCCATCAGACTTGTCAAGCCCTGAGTCCTCGGTTGATGTTGCAAGACATGCGGATCTGGGCCTGGCTGCAATGGATGTTGATATACTGGCTGTACAGGTTGTTGATAGGGCGGAGGCATCGGTTGGTAACCTCCAGCAGGAGAGGAATTTGCCAGTGAGCTTAATCCATCGCGGGAAGCTGAGCTGCGATCATCCCGATGCGTGAGATCGCCAAGTGCCCTCTGATCCGGGGAAGACGAAGCATAATCGTTTGTCACGTGTCCTTTGGATTCTTGTTGAGGGCCATGGATGCGTCGATGGCGATTAAGGAGGTCGCTTCGAGTGAAGCGCTTCTTGCATACGACGCAAGGAAATTTGCCAACATCCTCATCTGTACAGCATCAGTTATGCTTGCTTTTTCGTCCTCAGCTGCGCTGCGGCTAGCATTGATTTTGACTCACGATTTGCTTGATGGCGGGTCAGATTCTCGATGCGGCTGAAAGTCTTGGGACACTTGGGACATTGGAATCGTGAGCCTGAGGGATTGGGTAGAGGCTTGGGCTTCGCTGCATCGCCTTTCGAGAGACGTTTAGTGTTGCTGCCGGGTTTTGTAGAGGCCTTTGCAGGATCTTGCTGCATGCCGGTCCCAGGTCCAGCAGCGGCAGCGACGTCCATATTGATGGATCTGACCTGGGCCCCTGGAAGGAGAGAGTGGACGTGGACGTGGCCGTTGGCTCGGTCAAGGTCGTTGATCGAATAGGCTGTGGTGTTGTGACACGACCAGGTGGACGTTGAGTGGAAGTCTGACTCGTGATGGGGTGGTTGAAGTGGAGTTGCGGCGGTGACGTTCGGATGAGGTTCGAGGTGGATAGAGCGGCCCCATGTGAGTGTAGTGCTGTGAAACATCGCACGTGACAGTATTTCTTGCTTGAAACATCTCCGAAAACTTGCAGTTCGGAAATGCGTAAAGAATGTAGAATCCGATTAAGTGGACAGAAAGGTGTTCTTTGATATTAAAGTTGATCGATTCATCTATCTGGGCCCAAGTTTTGTCTTCTTCTATTTGGTTGAGGGTGTCCAGCTGGAATTTATAACGTGTCTGTATCACGGCGCACTTGCGCTAAAATTCGGGGCTCCAGGTGGACGGTCAGCACATTTGCTACGAGTCTCTTGGCTGGGAATAAAAATAACCCTCAGCTATTGCTGTGGCTGGCAAGAACTCATCAGCCACACAATCGTTCTAGAACAATTCCATGGGAACAAAACAAAATAGGCGACCTCAACACTCCTGCCAAGGTTTGAGATCAGGAGAATTCCGTGGATGCCAAATGGCTATACTGTGCAAATACATTGCCGTCGTACGATTTCAAAAAGTCTTCGGTTGGCGAAAACATGCACAGAAAGCACGGTTCACATCACAAGTCTTGGTGGAACAAGACTTGTTGGCCCAGTTCAATTCGTTGTTGTTAGGAATCACAGGCAGCCAAGAACATTCTACCATCTACACCATCTACCTAGTATACAAACAATCCGTGTCGCCTCGCTAAAAGTCCCATTCATCACTCTACTCAAATTCTGCGTCAACGCTCTCGAAGTGATCGAAGTAGCCCTTGAATAGCTTGACACCCAGACCAGGGTCGGAAGATCCGACAGTTGCACGAATACTGTGCATGCTCAGCTGAGCAATACCAGCATCGATCGCCCGTACACCCATCGCGGAGCTAAGCATTGGACCAACAGTTCCCCCGCTTCTGGAATCATTGCGAATCTGGAAGATCTGGAGCTTGTTGCCACTCTTTTCCGCCACACGAGTGAGGAGAGCAGTTGAGACAGAGTCGGTGGTCATGTGGCCATTAGAGTCAGCGGCAATAGCCATGCCAATATTCAGTCTTGGCGCATGGTTCTCAAGGTAACGGCCGAGGAAATTGGGGTTCACGGCATGAGTGACATCTGCCGAGATCAGGAAAGAGTTGGCGTATGTTTGAGATAGAATGTTGGCGCTGGAGCCGGATTTGGAGAATGCCTCGGTGATACGTTCGACGGTGCCGGGAAGGAAGTTACTCTTCGCACCTTGGCGGAGTTGGGATCCTATCTCCTCGTCATCGAAGACTCCGACCAATTTGACCAGGCCGTCAGTCTCGGAAGTTGGTGCTGCTGCAAGAAGACCCTCGATAGCGGCCCAGGAGCAGATCTTATCATCAATACGACCTCCAAAAATAAACTCCTTCTCCAAGCCACCACACTGCGCGGGTTGGATGTCATAAAGTTCAAGTTCCCAGTTGACAATGGAAGAATAGTCTTGGATGCTCAGCTCCCCAGCGATTGCTCTGACAAGCTTTGGTGGCTGTGTAGCAGCAAAGCTACCGACACCACCCAGAGTCTGATTCTGGAACCCCTCGGTTGATGAACCTGTGGAGTCATCGAGACCGATAATGGGGACAGCTTCAGTCTCTGCGTTGTTCGTTCCAAGCATACCGACACCGAAGTGGGGAGCCAGGGTGGGAATTTTGGCAACTGCCAAAGTCAGTTCTGATGTTTTGCTACGGCGGTTGACTTACTTGGCCAGCCCAGTTTCACCAATTTCGTTGCAATCTTTCCCGTATCTGGATCCTTGACAAGGACTCTTCCACCAATGCCAAGATCACGATCCCACCAAGTAGTGTTGAGAGCACCAGCATACGGCGCAACGCCCAATTGAACATAACCGGCAGATGTCTTCTTGTTGCTGACAGGCTTCAGTCGCGCGGTCAATGCATCGACATGTCCTGCTACCATTGCCACTCCATTTCCACTCTTGTATCCACCACCGACCGTGAATGCGATGAGAGAACTTCCATTCCTTGTCACGTAGTATTTTCCACCGAGCTTTAGGTTTTCCGTCCAGGCTTTGCGTTCCGAAAGCTGGCCGAGTCAGTACAGTATGGGACATAAGAACGAGTCCTTACCTTCTTAAAACCGGCCTTTTCTAGTTTGTTGCCGAAGTAGTCAACTGCATGGAACACTGTAGGGTTTTGAGTCAGGAAGTCGCAGAAAGGTTGGCAGTATGCTTCTGGGCTCTTGAGTGAGCTCCCTTCCAGCTTAAGTCCGTTTGAAATGAGGCTTTGGCGGGTGTTCTGTCTGCTCTCGTTGAACTTCTCGAAAAGACTCTTGAACTCGGGATCCTTCTGGAAAGTATCTTCTAGTGTGATCGGGGCGCCATTTGTCTGACGAAGACGCTGTAGCCTCTGCTCCGCAGATCGTTGGTATCTTCGCATGGTCTCCTCCATAGTCTCTGCGCGGATGGGAATGTCTCTGACAGAGGCAGGTTGTGTAAAATTGTCTTCATTCAACAGCTCCTCGTTGATCATGGATTGGTTCTGCTGCGAGCTTGTGGATTTGATTTCGACGGACGGTGCAGGCGTCGACCAGGCGGGGAGGTCTGCCTGTTCCACAAGTGTCCCATCGCATCTCCTCAAGGGCGTGCCAGCTCCAGGCAGTTGCTCATCGAAACCGTGCATTCTGCGGTGAACCTCGGGGTATATTGAGTTCGCGAGTCTATCCTGTTTAGAAATCTTCTGTTGTGCGGCCATCAATTGCGATTCCAGCTCTGCTATGCGTTCACGGGTTGCTCGCTCGTTATCGTCCTCCACTCTTGCTCGCAAGGACAGCGTCGATACGCTTCCACGTAGTGAGTTCTGGCCGTTGCGAACCATTATAAATTCGAGAATTAGGAGTTGGAAAGGTTTATTCGCAGGAGTTCGCAGTTTCGCAGGTATTGAGATGTAGGGGATCTGTTGTGGTGTGATGGTTGTGGTTGTGATGAGGATGGAAGTGGAGTATGCGGGTGTGGTTGATTCTGGGTTTCGAATGCTGGTTGGTCAGGGGACTGGCTTGGCGGCGATATCAACATCGTGCCCACCTTCCTGCTTCGGAATGACAACGTCAACGACTCCAGTCCGAGATTCAAGTCCGCATTTTCAATATACGCATTAAAACTCGAGATTGAGTTCATCTGGCTATCTATATTATCAATTCAAGCCACAATACTCGGCCATTTTCAGCAACGCCTCCAATGCCAATACCTGTCGTTTCGCCCCATTTTCTTTCCAAATTTCATCACTGGGCCGTAATGGCCTGCTAAGATAGTTTGTTTCCGAGGCATTGCTATAGGTACCGTAGCTTTTCTTTCGTTTCTCACAATCTGTTATTACATTTTCATATCTTACAGAATCCCCACTTTCGCATTCCGCCCCGGCTTAGCCCAGAGAGTTATCCGGAGATCCTCGATCCCCAGAATCTGACTTCCTCCACTCAATAATCATCATCATACTCTTGTCGCTCATGATGGTGATGTTTATGCCGTTCGAGGTGCTCAGGAGGTGCATATTGATTTCTTGCTGATTAGCGCGAGTCTTCTAGGTGTCACAAGGACTACTCACGGGTCGTACTGATCAGCACCATGTCCTCGCACATAATGTTCATCATACATAGTCTCTACATTATCTCGGGCATGTCTCTTTGCTTTCTGCCGATCGATATAGTCCAAGCCCTTTGATTCGATAAGTTTATCTATTTCTGCACCAGCGATTCCGACGAGGAGTTCTTTTGCGAAGGCGTGAGAGACGGGCTTTCCTGGTCATCTCAGTCAGTATTTGGTCTTTTTTCCCTGCGATGCAGTCTAAACCTGCTTCGCGGTTCACACTAGAGATATTCGTGGAACAGAACTTCACTCGAGCTTGAGCTTACCCTCTCTCCGCTGCCTGTCCTCAAACAACTTGAAAGCGCCAAAGGAAGCAGCTCCAGCTAGTGCTTCGTGCCCAAATTTGGCTTTGTGGTGTGGCTCTCCGTTGTAGTCTCGCGAGTCTTGGTATGATCGTTCAGAATCATCTATTGTTCCGGTCAGAGTTCACGTCGCTGCATTACGTCGAGGAGCTGCCAATCTTCTTACCCCAACCATAAGCCATCTTGACTCTAGTACTTTCAAAGGTCCGCGGATAGTTCAGCGTTCATATGCCGAAACTGGGGTAGTTTTTAAAAGCTCGGAATGATAGTCGATGCAATTTTGTTGAGATGCTCAGTCATTGATTGAGATATCCGTCTCGCCAGGCAAGTCCAGGACAGCACTTCATATACTTCTAAGCTACCCCTCTATTCTTTCATCTACACAGTCCTTAGACCTTTATTGGCCTCCACTATCCCGTTTGATGCGTGTCATCATGCATCCATGTGCATTCGTTGTACACTAAGCCGACTGACATCCGGCTTTTGGTCATCCTCGCCACCCGGAATTCGCACGACAGGACTGCAAACAACATTCCACCAGTGATTTCCAAGAGCACGAAGTCAGGAGCTTCTCAGACTCGAGGATTGACATGACTTGATCATTGAGGACTCTGGGTACACAGTTGAATGTTGCAAGCCCTTCTGTCCTGGCCGGCTAATACGGATAGAGCTGGATCTTGGTGAGTTACACCTGGTATCGTTAGGTACTGCTGCGAACGAGCTACGCAAACTCAATTATGTTCGTAGTCTGACATCAGTATCCACTAGCAGCGAGTCACCTTTGCTCCAGACTCGCCGTTTCGTGTCTTTCCCTCGAATAGATACCCGAAGCACACAATCCGATGCTCTGCCGGGACGTGTTGGACGGATTTTGCGAGACTATGACGATGCTATACCATCGAGTATGAATTCACTCCGCTAAATTCATATCGCCGAAGCTAGACACGCATGCTCAGCATCGTGCATCGGCTTGTCCGTGCCGAGTTGCAGAACTTCCGCTTGCGATGATTAACACGAGTAGATAGGATGAGAAAGTTCGAGTGACATGATACATGAAGGCAAATCCAAAAGCTAGGTCTATCGTTTCCAAGATTTATAGGCAGAGGAGGTCCCGAGCTATAAGCATTTTCTAGTAGTCAAGGACCGCAGCACCTGCAGAGAAGAGCGATAGCGGGGTACTGCCGCTAATGGCGGGGTGAATCTTGGCGTTTGATGCTTATTTGGTCTACAGCTTTGGAGCGATTCAGAGGTTTCCCTAAGTCTCATGGTAAACTAAACATGCTCCCAGGCTATTGCTGAATCCATGGCGCTATGGAGGACGACATGTAGGAGAGGGGTCGCCGCTCAATCTGGAGCATCCCTATATTTGTTGAAACGATCTAGCTGCCAGAGACCACTTTTGGTCGCAATTTCCATTTCCAAACCGATGAGGAGGCCTGATCCCTAATATAATCTTGCTGGTTCGTACATGCTGGTGCAAGTGCTTGTGATGATCGTAGATTTGCTGCTTTCAGGAGGGCTGCTCACGCGAGGCTGAGGTTTTGCGGGCGCCAAGGCCTGTTCTGGCGAATCGTGGCCTCCCCGCCTTTGTTGAGTCAATCTTCCATTCCTCAGCCTTCGCATCCTCCAAGACCACCAAAAGGCGCAGACACAGTCACATTTCGAGTCAAACAACGGCGATCCAAAGACCTGCAGAGGACACGATATGCGCAACGGCTGAATGCTCCTTTTCTCTAATTTTGTCCGCATCTCTGCACCAAGACCACAAGTCTTTCCAATCTCGCGCACCGCCCGCCGTTCATTGTCCACGAAGATGGAGCAACTGAAGGTCCACAATTCTCTGAAGCCTGGTGCGCCAGTGCCATTCATTCCCAAGGAGGAGGGCAAAGTGTCCTGGTATGCCTGCGGACCTACAGTCTACGATCACTCGCATTTGGGCCATGCTAGGAATTATGTCTCGACGGATATCATACGGAGGATCATGCGCGACTACTTTGGCTACGATGTCAAGTTTGTCATGAATATCACCGATGTGGATGATAAGGTGGGTTTCTGCGTGGAAAAGTGGTTGTGGGAAGCTGTCTGACTTCTGCAGATTATCTTGAAGGCGCGACGACAAAGGCTACTGGAGCTGGAAAAAGCAAAAACATATTCGGAATCCGACCTCTCGAAACTGGCTGCTACAGCATTTCAATCATATGCGGAAGGGAATCTACCCGAACTATTGAAGGAAGGAGAGCTGAATCCTAGCAATTATGTGGAGAGGAGAGATGCTGCATATGGGAAGGTTCTGGATGGAGGGTCGTTGACTGGAGAGAAGCCAGGAGATGCTGAAGCCAAGATGAAGATGCACCTCGCCAATCTGACTGCGGCTTCTACAGCGATACAAGAGAACAAGATCTTTGGAGGAGCAGACGAGGTTCTACTGCCATATCTGGACTCGCTGTACAAGGAATCGATTGATGGAACCGACCACACCATCTTCACGGATGTCACGAAATACTGGGAAGATCAGTTCATGGGGGACATGGATGCTCTGAATGTCCTACGGCCAGACGTAATTACTCGGGTGACGACATACGTTCCTCAGATTGCAGATTTCGTGGAGAAGATTATTCAAAAGGGCTTTGCATATGAGACCGAGGGCTCTGTCTACTTCGACATTGCAGCATTCGAGAAGGCGGGAAACCCTTATGCGCGACTACGGCCAGAGAGCAAGAATGACAAGGCTTTACAGGAGGAGGGAGAGGGTTCTTTGTCTAAGAACGTAGGGGGTAAGCGTGGAGCTGGGGACTTTGCTCTGTGGAAGAAGTCAAAGGCAGGTGAACCAGTCTGGTCGAGTCCATGGGGCGAAGGGAGACCTGGCTGGCATATTGAGTGCTCGGTTATGGCCTCTGATATTCTCGGGTCAGAAATGGACATTCACTCCGGAGGAATCGATTTGGCCTTTCCACATCACGATAATGAGCTTGCACAGAGTGAAGCTTACTTTTGCGGTGAGCATGGCCCACACAATTGGGTAAGATACTTCATGCATATGGGTCACTTGTCAATATCGGGATCAAAGATGTCAAAGTCGTTGAAGAACTTCCAGACCATCAGAGATGCTTTGAAGGACTACACACCTAGAGGCATGAGGGTCGTCTTCCTGATGGGGAGATGGAACGATGGTGTGGAGATTTCCGCGGACATGAGGACCATGGCTGAGGTTTGGGAGAGTACCGTCAACGTGAGTCCGGTCAATAGTCATCGTTGTATCTCGCTGACTTTTTAGAACTTCTTCGTCACCGTCAAGTCGTTGATTGCAGAGGCAGGCGGACCGGCAGATGCACTAAAGTCGTTGTCTCTGAATGGTGCTGGTGAAGGCTTTGTACCGACTGTTGAGAAAGCACAAGCGGACATGAAGTCAGCACTTACAGACTCTTTCGACACTCCCCGCGCGATGCGCGTCATCTCCGAGTTGATCAAAGAAGCGAACATCCACATCGGCACTCATAAATCAGATCTCGATATCAAGGGGTTAGAAGACGCTGCTCGATGGGTCACGAAGATGGTTGGCATCTTTGGTCTGGACTCGAACGCCTCGCCGCCTTACAATGGACTTGGTTGGGTCAATGTCTCGAGCTCGAACCTCACTGCGAAGGAAGTCGTTGCTCCATACGCAAAGGTATACGATTCGGTCAAGGCGGAGGTGCAGCGACTATCCTTACACTCCGAAGTCCTTGATCAACTCCTGGCTGCAGATGTAGATTCAGATTTCTCGTCTCTAGAATCTGCAGGTACTAAGGATCCCGAAGCGCTTTCCATGCCATATCTTCGTGCTGTAGCGAAAGTACGCGATGAGCTCCGCAAGATTGCGCCAGCTTCCCCTTCAAAGAAGGAAATTCTCACCCTCTCAGATCAGATCCGCGACAGCGACCTCTTCAACTTGGGTGTCTACCTCGATGACAGAACTGACGGCCAAAGCTCCTTGATCAAGTTCATACCCAAGGAAGAACTCCTCGCCCAGAGGGAGGAAAAGGCCGCCAAGGAACGGGAGAAGCTGGTGCAAAAGGAGAAGGCCCGGCTGGATCGCGAAAAAGCCGAACTAGAAAAGGCAGAGAAGGCGAAGGTCAGCCCAGCCGATATGTTCCGGGATGAGCGATTCAGTGCTTGGGATGCGGACGGGATGCCGACCAAGACGAAGGATGGTGAGGATGTGCCGAAGAGTGCTCTGAAGAAGATGAAGAAAGAATGGGATAGACAGAAGAAGATGCATGAGGAGTGGAAGGCGAAGAATGCGTGAGAAATTATTGAGTCGAGTGATTGGGCGGCGTTGGAGACGGGTGCATAAAAGTTTAGCATGGCTAGTGCTGAATTTTGAGTGCTGGACTGCGAGAATTTTGCAAAGAACACGAAATATCTTGACTATTATTCATCATCTTTTGGTTTTCTGTCCTTGATCAATTGGCAATTTGAGGAGTGTGTTAGTCCTTGGCACACATGAGCTAATGCGACCCAGTCCAGGAGACATGGTTAGGTATTGCGTGAACGCTTCACATCCATGTACCTGATCACCTTTAAGTTTCGAGGAACGGCTATTCATCACTCTCCAAGATTTAAGAAAAAGCACTTTTCACAACACCGATGTTCTAGCGAATGCTCCACGAAGGTCAAAGTTGCTTTCGGAACAATCTTTGCCCACCGCTATAACTAAGTCTAACATGATAAATTGTACGTTCATGCCACAGATGAACCGACTATTGTTCAGTAATCACTTCGCACCATTCCTTTTAGAGAACACGACCAGTGAGGCTGAAGCTCTTGGTTTTATCGGCATTCCCGGTTCATAGATTGGACGAAGATAAACTGGAGCTAAAGGGCCGTGCAGGAGCCTAAAATAACAACCGTTCTCCACAGTGGCCCGGCCCGAGACTTGAAAACTATAGACATCATATTTCAATAGCACCAGGGAATCGCAGAATTGGCCAGAAGGAGAGAAAAACATCATCCTTCGGAAAAGGTGACTAATTCAGACATAGTCCCGATATGAATCCCGGACTATTGCCATCGGATATCCTTCGGGCGGATTGGACGTACTCGAGTATTCCAATCTCGAAAGCTGGCAGATTAAAGATGTTTCTGTGTGATGGCGCGGTCGGTGGGATGCGAAGATGATCATGGCTCGAGTTGATTTTTCAGCATGTCGAAAGTGCAAGTCGTGATGACAAGAATATTTCTATAAGAACCTAGTTATCCCTCTCAGCATCGTCTCTATCCTCCTCACCCTCTACACACTCGTTGTCTTTCCTTCTTTCCTTTTCTTTTCAGTATTCAGCACAGGCATTTGTCTGTAGTCACTCGTTACACACAGTCGTTACACTCCTTTCGCCAGATACTTGCCCGATCGCAGTCTTGCATCTTCAATCCTCTCGTCATGTCTAAGCTACTCACTGCGTTGGCTGTCTCCCTGGCCATCTCACAAGGAGTATCTGCGGCTTGTACTAATCCCAGTACTCGTCAGTCCTGGTATGTACCACGATATTCCACTTGATTATCGAGCATCAGACTGATCTCTAGCAAGGTCTACTCTCACTCAGGATGAGAAGGCATCGTACATCAACTCGACCTTGTGTCTGATGAATCCCGAGACTGCTCCCTCCAAAACGGGATTCGCCGGAGCTAAGTCTGTATGGGACGATCTTCAGGTCGCTCATGTGGCACAGGTTCAGTTCATCCACACTGTGGTATATCACTGTCATCACCTTTTCGGAAAGCTTTCACTGATATTGTGCCGTAGGGTGCATTCCTTCCTTGGCATCGCTGGTACATGAGCGTCCATGAGGGGCTCCTTCGGGAGTGCGGCTTCACCGGACCTTATCCGTTAGTGGCTCCACCCTTCATTGATTCGAAAACGACTAAATAGTGTAGGTACTGGAACGAGCAAGCCGACCAAGCCAGCGGCTCCCTCGCAAACTCAAGCATGTGGGATGCCGACCCCGTCATTGGCGTCGGAACTTCCGCAGTCGACGAGAATCTCTGCGTCACCGACGGCGCCTTCACCAACCTCCGACTGGACTTGACTACCAGCTTGACTCGTACCTCTGAAGGGACCTGCTTGCAACGCAACTTCAAGCAGCAGCAATTCGACCAGGTCTCCCAGGATATCGTCAACTCCTGCATGGCGATTGATGATTATGAGAACTTCAATACATGCTTGGGCTCCACGCCACATGTCAGCGGTCATTACGCGGTTGGTGGAACGGTATGCTTAATCCTATCTCTGTGAAGACATGATTGGCTTACTGATGGGTACAGATGGACGATGTCTCCCTTTCTCCCGGTGATCCAATGTTCTTCCTCCACCACACCAACCTCGATCGTCTATGGTGGGAATGGCAAGCCGTGAACTCATCTCGGGTTACGGATATGGGTGGACGAAACGTTGCGACCTCGACTACATTGGTCAATGCTCAGCCTTTGTCCCTTCCAGAGGCTGCCTTTGCACCGTACTTTGGAGACAACGGAAACGTCACGACGTTGGATCATGTCTTGTGGATGGCTGGTATCGCTGAGAATGTGACGATTGCTGAGGTTGTGGATGTCAATTCTGATGCTATCTGTGTGGCATTTGTCTGAGCTACGAATCGCACTTACAAGATCTCTGGCCTTCGTTATCGAGTGTTCCTTTTTGGGACATTTCGTATGTATTGCAGAGAGCCGGAAGAGAAGGCCAATGAAAAGCGTATTTGTCTTCGGGTATTTGAAGATTTGTTATCTTCTCGTGTATATCCTCGTTTATGAGACTTCTGTGTTGAAGTGTTGAAGTTTGGAGATTCAAATTGCCCTTTAGGGAGGCCACTCGAATGAGCTGTGGATGCTCTACAATCTCGTATAGAACAAGTGGAGCCAGATTTCTAAGTGGGGTTGAGAGACCAACCTGCTTCAAGCAGTTAGCGTTTTCGCTTCTGGTGGAGTTCAAAATGCAACATTTTCTAAACAATCCATAATTTCAGAGAGAGTAATGTTCATCAGTAGCAGCACTCACCTGTATTATTCTTTCAAGTCCAATCAGCAGCAATCTAGTTCTCATTTGTTCCGAAATGAAACCCTATCTGTAAAATACACGCGCTCTCTTTGTTATTTGCTTTCGATGATTCGTCCATCGATCGTTTGATCCTGTGGCTACGGCTGCCATGTCGGTCGATGAGAATCTGGCAGAAGACTTTCTCGAAGAGGAGTTCGCCGAATCATTTCTCGATGCGTGTCACGAAGGCGAGCTACAAAAGGTTGAGAACGCCATCGCAAGTGGAAGACTTACAGCCGGCAATCTCGAAGAGGGACTTTCTCTGGCAACGGCTCGGGCAGGAGTGAAGGTTTATACAGATATTGTGACTGTGATTCTCAATTCAGGAGCTTTAATAACGGAGGATGTTGTGGACTCGCTTCCTGGTGAAACTGAACAGCAGCCAAGTGTCGTACGACAGTTTCTTGATCATGGCATGGATCCAAACGCGAAGATGTCCGACGGGAAGCCGCTCTTAAGGTACGTGATCATGACTTTTCAACGACTGGATTAAGATCATCACTAACAACTCGGAATAGGTTTCTTGACTGTGTATGTGCTCGCGAACTGCTCATACGCGAGGCTGATCCCAACGTTATCGATCCGAGCCAGCAAACTCCCCTTCGCCGTACAATGATAAGCGGTAAAATCAATAAAGCCGAGCTACTCCTCGAGTACGGGGCTAAGCTCGAATCTGATTTCTTATTCATCACTGCAGCACCACGCAGGACTTATGGTCTACTTATGACGAAGTTTCTTCTCGATAGGGGTGCCAACCCGAATGTGACTTCCCAAGAATGGGGGACAACAGTTTCTTGATCATGGCATGGATCCAAACGCGAAGATGTCCGACAGGAAGCCGCTCTTAAGGTACGTGATTATAACTCTTCAACAACTGAATTAAGATCATCACTAACAACTCGAAATAAGTTTCTTGACTGTGTATATGCTCGCGAACTGCTCATACGCGGGGCTGATCCTAACATTACCAGTTCAAGCCAGCAAACTCCCCTTCGCCATACAATGATAAGCAATAAAATCAACAAAGCCAAGCTACTCCTCAAGTACAAGGCTAAGCTTGAATCTGATTTCTTATTCATCACTACAGCACCACGCAAGACTTATGGTCTGCTCATGACGAAGTTTCTTCTCGATAGGGGTGCCGACCCGAATGTGATCTGCCAAGAATGGGGGACTCCACTGCACCTTGCAGTCTACGCCAAGAATCCAAACATTGTCAAACTACTCCTGGATGCTGGCGCCGATCCCACAGCACGATCGGTTGGCACGAAGTATCTTGGACATTCACCCTTAGAGATTGCCCAACATCCTCTGCATCAGCAAACAGATGTCACGAGGACCATACTTGATCTTCTTCGGTTTCAAAGGACTTGGAAGCCAGCTATATAAGTTCTGGTAGGCGGCTAGCCAGCACCAAAGTGCCTTTTCAAGAGCTGTTTCTCCTGTATCTAGTTTCTCTTTCAGCAGTATCACAGTCTTTCCGACCAGACTCGAGGTAATTACGGCGAAGACGCGGCAGGTTTTACTCCTGGGTCTTTTCATCACCACCAAGTCTTGAACTGCCCTTGGTTTTCCTATTTTGTGCCATTCCGGGCTTATAGAATTCCGCTTTGGTCTTTACCGTGAAAAAAAAAAAACATCGTTGTGTGCTGCACCTATCTGAATTCAGAGCTGAAGGAATTCGGTCTCTGCTTCCAATTCCTGTCCTGGTAGGTCAAGAATGTCCATGAAAGCGCAGCGAGGAAAGTGTCACTTGATTGAGCTTGACGCATCTGAGGTTCTGACAAGCATTTACAGAAGCTTGATCTTTGCACCAGCAGCGCATCAGACCTCGGGCCTGTCCACGATAAAAATGGGGCCGAGCCTATCATACTCGCTTGTCTTCACTGAATCTAGTTACGCTCCGTCCGAGTGCCACATTAATTAAATCCAGAATTGCTCCACTCCATGGAGACTATATTAATTACGTTCAAGAGGAGAGCCGAAAGACACAAACCAACAGAGTGTTCTCACTTGATCAACACAATTTCTTTTTCCCAATGTTGTCTCGCCTCACCGCAGGCGAGAAAAAGCTCATGCTCCTTCGGCATCACATTCAGCACACCCACAATGAACTCTACAGCTGTCGATGAAGAGTTTGGGATGGGCTTTTTGAGCGCTTGTGAAACCGAACGGATTACCCAGATAAACGAGGCTATCGCCAGTGGGCGACTAAGCCGCTCCTTTCTCGATGAGGGCCTTGTTCGGGCAACGGGTAAAGGTATCAAGCCGGGCTACAAAGATATCATAATAGCTCTTTTAGCCGCCGGTGCTTGTATCACTCCCTGGTCCTTGAATGCCCTTCACGGAGAGGATTTGGAACAGGACCCCGCCGTCGTCCGCCTTTACTTCGACCACGGCCTTGATCCCAACGCTACACAAACTGGTGGCGAGCCTATCCTCGGGTATGTATATTTAATCACAGGCTCTGTTGGCCCTCCAGCTAAGCTCTCCTTGTTAGCTTTATGTTGGAGCCCGCTTGCGCTCGCGAATTCCTCTTACGAGGGGCTGATCCCAATGCTACTGGTCCACAAAAGAAAACACCCCTTTATCGGGCCATACGCAGTGGCAGAGTGGAGCTGGCAGATCTGTTGGTTGACTATGGAGCGAAGGTAGAGCCGAATCTTCTCTTCGAAACTGTGGGTAGTCGTAAGAGGTACGGAGACATCATGACAAAGTACCTTCTCGATAGAGGTGTTGATCCTAATCGGGCGAACTCCGAGGAATTTGGTGGTCCACTACATCTTGCAGTCCTCTGCTCTAAGCCGCATATTATCAAGATGTTACTTGACGCGGGTGCGGATCCAACAGCACCTTCATCTGGCTGGAGACACCACGGTCAGACACCCGAGCAGATCTTAGAGACATTTTCTGACCAAGAAGATGCCCTTGCTGAGGAGAATGCTGTCCTTCGCCTCCTTGGTTTGGGACAAGCTGAGAACCCGGAACCACAGGAGGTCTGATAAGTGGCTACAGTGAGAGTACGAAGCAACTCAGAAGGTTCCTTATGTACTCAATTTGTTGTCTGCTGCATACTTAATGTTCCACAAATTTTGTTCCAATTTGATGAAGTATAAGGACCGTATCTGTGCTATATGTCGAGTTGTGAAAGATCTGAGCTTGAATCGACAAAATCCAATTCCAGGTGGTTGGTAATGACAGACACATGTGAACCATGTGGAGTCTCTGGCACCTGTAGCCTCTTGGCACCTCTTGAAATGTGCCGCCGAGTTCAAAAGAGAGCTTGATACAACCAAGCTCTAATTCAAGCATTTCGCGATAGGTTTGTCTCCGTCGCGAGCGGGGTGATAATCCGCAACAGAGGACAACACTTCTTCGCTTCCTACAGGCGCAGTAGCGGCATTACTCGAGTATATATGTCGGGCAGTAGCCTATCTCCACTCAGCCCTTAAAATCTCCGAGTCCGACCACGTCCCCTTGCACTAAGGTACCACACCTACATGTACTTATTGCTCTGCTCGATCTTTGAATATATCGTCAACAACCAAAATATCGATAAAAAAAAACCCCCCCAATCTTACCTGAAGGTCTGCAATACCGCAATTCCGCCGATCCAGAACCAGGCCAAGTCCGAAGAATGGGGCACGCCCTTACATCTCGCGGCTTTTCGTGCTAACAGGTGTCTTGTCAAAATGCTACTAGACGCAGGCGAAGATCGTACATCGGTATCGACTGGTTGGAGATATCCCGGATTGACCCCCGAGCAACTCGTGCTAGCTAGGAATAGTCAAGGGGATCTCTCGGAGAAGTGGGATCCTATAATCAGACTTCTCAGCTCATAGGGGTCAAATTCAAACCAGCTGAGTCTTTCGTGGAGAAAATCCGGGTAAACAAATTTAGACAAACACTTAAACTCACCCTCTTGCTCCAAGTAATTTTCATTCCAATTCAGTTGAGTAGAATTCATCTAATTGAGAAATAAGAATACTTCTAGCCCAGGACTACAGTATGCACACTCTTATTTTAAGAGTCAAATCAGGGTTGGTTGTATTTGATGGAGCTTAAACATTGCGAGTTGCTTTGAACGAACTTGGTTTGATTCAGAACATCTCAACTTATTTCCGATGTTGTAAACAACTGGCAGTTTTTTCACTAACACAACCTCATTCAGAGGCTGTATGTCTTGAAGAAATCCACGACCATCTGGGACGCATTGAACGTAGCCACCAATCCTTTATTATCAGCATTCTTAATCTAGAATATCAAGTCAGCAGAGATGCGAAAATACACTGTATAGATTCTCACGGTGCTAGGCCAATCATGTCCAATACCCCGATCAAAGACGTGGCTGACGATGCCGCCTCCATATTTATACAGCGTCGCATTACCAGTGCCAATCTTCGATTCCTCCACACCCTCGAGTTCGTCTCTCAGAACCCACTCTTCGACCCAATGCGGGATACTCGGTAGGCATTGACGTCTTCGCCCCTTCCCTTCGTAATCAATAGTATGATCGTCACCTCCATGAAATTCGATGATGGGAACTTGACGAGCGGCGTTACAAGGGATGTCGATACTTTCTGGCTGGCATTTTGTGTCGTTCTTGACATAGAAAGCGCCAGACACAGGAGCGAACGCTGCGATTTGGGTCGACATGATTGGGTCACAAGCTAGAGTTCCGCAAAAACCTCCGCCTTGGGACTTCCCTGTTGCGAAAATGCGGGAGGTGTCTAGTGTATAGGCTGTGGAGAGAGAGGCGAGAATGTCTTGGGTGAAGACGATGTCATTTGTCTTGGCGCCGGGGATGCCTTGCCATGTTTTCTACTGGGAGGTCAGCCTGGATTTTGATATTAAGAGGAATAGTAGTAGTGAGAGGGAGATGGTTTTACATTGATGCCTTGAGGATAGACCACGATGGCGAAATCGTTAAAGAATGTGTCTGACATTCGGGACAGGTGGTATTGCTGATCGGCTGTGCGGTTTCCGCCGTGGAAAGAGAAGATAATTGATGTCGGGACATTTGGGTCGAATTTTGGTGGTAAGGTTAGCAGGAAGTAGCGATCATACTCGGAGCTGGTAATGGAGATGTTGATGTACGGGACGAGTGACGCGGACGTCGATGTGACGGCGAGGAAGAGTGTCAACAGAAAGGAAAACATGTCGAAAAGGAAAGTTCAGACACTGATCGGAACATGCAAAGAAATGATGCTCAGGAAGCGCATACCAATTCAATCATATATCATGATCGAAATAGTTTGACTGCAGTTCAAGTAAACAGCCCAAATTAGGTAAGATGCTTACATTACCTAGTCGCTTCGGCTAGCTCTGACGTAAATTCCCAATGGGACAGTACGCGCGAGGGCGGAGCTTAGCGGACTTCCGAGTTCAACACGAGGTACTGATATTTATTTTTGGAAGAGAAAAGCAAGCTTAATTTCGAAAGGAGGCGCGAACGAACGACGTATAGAAGTCGCTGCTGCTCGTTTCAAGTTGTAGTCATGACGTGCAGGCTTCCGAAGGTAGAACAGTCGAATTCGCAAGCCTCCGCGAGAGGTGCGGTAATCTTTGAGATATTGTTACCAACCGAGTAAGAAATTCAATTCACTCCGATATCTATGATCAAACGCCAACGATATATTGCAGTAGAAAATCGCAAAGAGTCCGGTCAGTAGTATACCATACCCTATTCCGACCAGGACTTCGGGGCTCGTTCAGTTTAGTGAGAAAAACAACGGTACTCGATGACAAGGTAAATTCCGAAAAGTCTTGAGGAGCCAAGCCACTTCCCTTCTACTTTCGACAAACAAACTCATCCTGCAGATGTATATCAGCCCAGGCTGCGGAGTCTTCGAGATAATGATATTAACATATTGCGGAAAAGGTGTAAAATGATATACCTTGCCATTAAAGACTAGAACACCTTCCGACTTCCGTAACTCTATGAGTGCGCCTCGGTAGGAATGTGTTTTCGCAGCAACGAACCAAGTGACACCTTCTATGATGAGTCGAATAGTTCCAACGTCAAAGGGTAACATTTTCAAGAGCACGAGGAGTTCCAACCAAGCTGTTAAGTATTTCCTATCGCTCTCATATGATCAGCGATAGTTGTACTTCTCCAGGACAGCTTAAACAGAAGTTTGAACCATCTCTTCCACATGTTGTTGAAGCAGCGCTAGGTCTGAAGTGGCCAAAAGTTCGCCATTGCTGGTGTATGTGAATTCTGGTAATTCGTGCAGAATCCAGAGGCGGGGCTCGAACGGCGGATAGAAGTATGTGAATGCGCAATTGCAATGAGTGCTGAGACGGTCTCTAATGAGCGATGGAAGAATCTCTCTTCTATCTTGGACCGCGGATCTTGAGGCATACATGACCAGTCAACCCAGATGTACGACCATGATTGCCTTTCAAGTTCCCTCTAATGGAGACGCAAGGTGCCGCCGTCGGGATCTGGATGAGCAGGCGAATCCCAAAAGTGGCTCACGAAAAAGCAGTATTTCCTGAGAACGAAGTTCTTCGAGCCGGGCAGGAGGCTGTAGTCGTCAAGTACGTCTCTGGACCACTTTTCCATATGGTTTTGAAACGTGAATGCTGTCCTCGTTTGAAAGAACCAGAATGTTAAGAAGACGCCGGCTTTTAATAGGAAATCGTCGAGGGTGCTGAGCTTCTGGAGAATGCCAATTGAGAGTTTTGTTACAAGTTCTCGACCGTCATTTGCGAGGTCGTCCCATGCTGCGATACTCCGATTGACGAGAGACCGCCATGATTCTAGTTGTAGTAAGAGGGCACATAATGACACTGCTGGTGAGTCTGACATAATCACAATCGTACGCACAATTTTAGGATCCAGATTCCTTTCATTCCATGCCTTTGATGTGTCAGTTATGCTTCAATGATATATGAAGGTCGTCATGTCTTTAGATGATGGCAGATCAGCCAATCATGGGATGCGGGTGGCATGTGGCTTTCGCTTATTAGTATACACGCAAGACATGAGCTGATTTGATATTGCCTGGGGAATTCATTAAGAGTGTCCAGACTTATGGAAGATATACCGACAGATATTCTGGTGTAAGGACCCTGAGAAGGTTGCAAAAGGAGGACTGTGACCGTCCCCTCCTTGGTCGAAAGGTCCACAGAAACTGACAATTCCAACTAGGCCCAGACAAGTTTGACCCAAACAAGTGGTAACTTCTAGCTCATCGCTGGGACTTATCGAGCTATTCAACAGCATTGCCCAATGGCCGGTGTACATGATTTACTGTAAGGAATGCTTTGGTGATACGCCCCAACATCCCGCCAAAGACGTGGCTTACAACTGTGCGATGATTCTCAAGCAACAACAGAAAACAGGGAAGCAAGACGATAAGGCGGAGAATAATTCTGCCAATGGAGGAGATAGGAGAGTAAGAGAGCAGTGCTGTATCGTGGGTTTTGTTCCTCGGTAGACCCGAATGGGACTGTTAGGCGGGGTTCGGTCAAGTATCTTGCCACTCCGAGACGTACCTCGCGCTATCGTGGCAAGATGAGGATTGATGCTACATCGATGTTGAAAGCATAATATCCAGGTCATTGTTGTAAAAAGTGACCCTTTAACGATCATGATTCAAATGACATTCCAAGAAACTTTGCACGAAGACCCCTGAGGAGCATGTCTGTGTTTGGGGATGTGCTTGCAAGGGTTACCAACTGGCTGGGTCCGAAAGTGGATGATCTCGCCCTTGGCCTTTCAAGTATCTGCACAGGCTAAACTCCCCAGAATTTCATTGGATTGGAAAGACTTGGGTGACATCCATGAAGCCATGCGAGGGCGAGAAAATGTGATCGTGCTGGATTGGGCATGTAAAAGAGGGTTTGGTTAAGCTCAATCAGCTTTAAGGTTCCAACAGAGGTGTCCAATTTTCAGAGTTCAATATTTCCTATCTCCAATTCCAACGCCAAGAGATAGGAGTCCCTAATTTTTCACCCCAACACACACCACAACCCATCGGAAAGCCGGAAAGTAAGCCCACGTGATAGTGAAATAACTTCATCCAGCCGCCATCAGACGCCTCTTTTGAAGTCCTGATAAGCAGAAGAGCAGCGAGTCGTCGCCTCTTGAAGACTTCTGTATGGCTCCCTGAGCCGAATTGGATTTCCAAGTCCATAGGCAACCAATCCAACCTTTCAGTGATCACCCCATCCCAGCACCCGCCATGCCCCTCCCCTAGCTCTCATAATCTGACAGAGTGGGATTCCCTGGCATTCCCCCTTATCCGACCCGCTTTCTCCAGTGCGGCACGGCGCAGCTCAGTAAACGCACCCAGGAAAGTCCCAGCAGGGCTCGCTGATGGCCCAATGGTAGGGATAAATCAGATAATGTGCCGGGGGTGAGCACGCTTGCAGGCCGTGCAGCAGCGCACGAACTGCCTTCAGCTCCCACTTGGAGTGGAAAACTGTACCGGCCGTGGGGAGAGCAGGGAGGTGAGCAAATGTATTGACTGACGACTGACTGACTCGATGTGGAAAGCTGCATCAGCCACCACCACGTCTTTATCTCTCGACGTCGTAATGTTCTGCTCGACGACGATGAGCTCCTCTCTTCTATATTCTAAATCACAATGCTCGACAATTGCTCAACTTCGTTCTCGTGCTTCTGTCGTTGATGCTGATGCTGATACTGGTGAGATCGGAGAAGCCGAAGAATAGACAGCAAACAAGGGTGTGAAGGAAGGGAGGAAAGAAGGATCAATCGGAGAGCTTCAAGTCTCGCTGAGCAGCAACAGCAGCGATAATACGCGATCCAACGACAATGTCGTACTTTCCAGATGGATTGGGCGCGAGCGTGCTCGAAGGGATATCACCAGACACGACCTCGAATGCTGAGATATCATCGACGTCCGATGCGTCCGAGAAGACCGCAGTTCCACCCGCCCAATCGAGAGTTACGACGCCTGGATCCGAATTTAACGAGAAAAAGGAGAAGGAAAAGAAGGATAATGATAATGACAAGAACAAGGAGAAGCCAACACCGGACTACAAATCAGAAGAAGTAGGAGCAGATCTAGGACCCGATGATGCAGCAATTCAAGATCTGCCGTGGCACGTTCGACGAATCGTCAGCTTGCACGACGACACCACTCTTCCAACCATCACATTCCGTTATTTCCTGCTAGTATTCCTGTTCGTGCCACCAGGAGCTTTCCTACAACAGATGAACATGTTCCGCACAACATCTGCCCCATACTCGATATTCTTTGTGCAGATAGCGGCAAGCTATGTGGGGGATTGGATGGGGAAGAGTATGCCTGCTTGGGAGGTCAAGGTGCCGTTCACGAAGTGGAGGTTCAATACCAATCCAGGGCCATTCAGTGTCAAGGAGCATGTGCTTGTTGTGATTGCTGCGGCGAGTGGTGCGACGTATAACTTGGCGTGGGCACCGCTTTCGTTATCGGAGTTGTATTTCAAGGATCAGATCAATCCGGCAATATGGATTGCGTTCATGTTGGCGATTGTGTGGACGGGGTATTCGTATGCAGCGATTGGTCGCCAATTTTTGATATATGATCCTCAACAGCCATGGTACGTCTTCAGTCATCTATCTATATGTCGAGAAACACTAAAGCATATGTAGGTTCGACGCGTGAGTATATAGAATTTCGAAAGCTGAACCCCACTAACAAATCTAGCCTCTGCCAAACAGCCCTTTTCGAAACCCAAACCCGCCAACGAGAATTTCCATCCCCAGTGTCACGGCGGCAAATGAAAGTGTTTTTCTTCACTCTCCTCGCCGTAGCCATCTGGCAATTTCTCCCCGAATACGTCTTCCCAATGCTCTCATCTCTCGCCTTCCTATGCTGGGTAGCACCGAACAACCCCGCTGCGAATTTCATCGGTGGTGGGTTAGGCGGTATGGGATTCTTGAACTTGTCTCTCAACTGGTCATGTGTTGGCAATCTCAGTGCTATGGGCAGCTTGTTCTTGACGCCTTGGTACACGCAAGTCATTGTGTTTTCGGCTTTTGTTGTTAACTGCTGGATCTTGTTGCCGCTCGCTAAGTGGGGAGGTCTGGGAATTTGGGAACATGGATTGATGTCTAATCGGCTGTTCATGGGTAAGTGTACCCTCTATCAGCTGGATTTCTGCTAACATTTCCAGAAAACGGAACGAAATACCCGGTCCTTGAACTCATCACACCACAAGTCACACTGAACGAAACAGCGTACGCAGAACTTGGTCCTCTGTATGTTGGTGCTCAACTACTATGGGGTACATTCTTCGACTACGCATCCTACACATCCGTCCTTGTATGGATGGGGCTGTTTGGATATCCACATCTCAAATCCACGATTATCAAGTTCTTAGAACGGCAAAGGGTTACCAAGGAGGGCAAGAAGTTGACTGTTAATGAGCAGTACAACGACCAGCTTAATGTGCTCATGCGCTCTTACGAGGAGGTGCCACTGTCGTGGTTCATCTTACTATTTCTCGTATCCTTTATTATCATAGTAACGATTGTGGGTACTGGGTATCTGTATATCCCATTATGGACATACTTCATAGCATTAGCTACTGGTGCAATCGTGGTCATCGTAAGTTCCCGGGCATGTCATCATGCAGGCAAAGCTAACATCCTCAGCCCCTCGGATGGCTCTACTCCCTTTCCAACTTCCAACTAGTAAGCCTTCTGCTCCCCATTCCCAAGCTTCATGTTAATAATCCTCTCAGCCCATCGGCACAACCAACGAACTCCTCTACGGCCTAATGGTCAACGCCATCCCAGGTTACAAAAACCCCGTCGGCGCCTCCGTCTACGGCTCGATAGCCGGCAATGCCTGGTACCGCGCCCAATACCTCTTGCAGGACCAAAAGCTCGGCCACTACATGCATGTTCCTCCCAAAACGGTGTTCTTCTCTCAAATCTTCGGATCGTTGGTTGGGGTACCAATAAACTATGCTGTGATAAGATGGGTGCTGGATAAGAAGGGGGATTATTTGTTGGCGGAGACGAGGGATCCGACTAATCAGTGGACGGGGCAGACGTTGACGTTGCAGTTGACGATTGCGACGCAGTATGTCTTAATTGTATGTACATCTTCTTTCGCCATGCCTTTCATCCTATTCTCAGTTTGAAAATGACCGACTAACAGCCAAATCCAGGGCCCCAAACGTCTCTTCACCCACGCAATCTACCGACCTCTCCCCTACGGATTCTTACTCGGCGCTCTCATCCCCCTATGTCTCTACACTCTCCACCGTCTCTTCCCGCGTTCCCGCCTACGCTTCCACCTCTGGAACTGCACGATATTCTTCTGCACCCTCTCGACCTTCTGGGGCAACATCTCCACCGGCTACCTATCCGGCATCATCGGCGGTTTCGTCGTCATGTATTGGGCCTATCGACACCACTACGAGGTCTGGGCGAGGTACAATTATATTCTTGCGGCGGCGTTTGACAGTGGGTATAATTTGAATGCTTTGGTGCTGTGGATGTGTTTTAGTGCGGGGAAGAGGGTTCTTATGCCGTATTGGTGGGGGAATGCGGAGGGGAGTGTGGAAAGGTGTTTTAAGCTTGATGAGGTGAAGGGGCTTTGAGTACAGAGGAGATGGGATATTGGATAATTGTATTGTCAATTTAGCGTGGAGTCTGAACGGGATTGGCCGTAGGGGTTGGTGTTCTACTTGGATCGGAGTTCAATATGGATCGGAGTTCAATATGGATCGGAGTTTCTTGTTGGAGGTTTTTGGTTGGGATGCCTGTGCCCAGAGGAGGCTTATATACTGGCTGGGATAGTTCAGATTCAATAGCAGGAATTGAATAGCTAATACCTGAACGTATGGCTTTGTAATATACATCAATTGGACGAAGGCTTTTCATGTGCATTGCCTGGAATTTCGAGTAGGCCACCCCCAAGGCAGAATCACTGTGAGGTTTAGACAGGCAGGCGATCATTGGCTGTCTGTCAACCACATCACTTGCGTGCAGATACATGACAGACCAGCCTGTGGCCAATCAACTCTCCAGCTGTGCTCTCGGATATCAAGTCCGTCATGCGCAAGCACCCAATTCTTTCGAGGATTGGGCCGATATGGCGTTGGGCGTACGGCAAGGCAGCACGGGCTGGTCGCACAAACGAGAATCCCAAAAAAAGCCGCACCATTCTGACAACATTTCCAGTCTTTTTGAATTTCTGGCTTCTGGTCTTCATCACTGCCCTCAACGAGATCCGTCGTCGAGATGGAAGTCCTTTCGGGCGCCGCCAGCGGCATCGCCGTAGCTTCCATTGCAATACAGCTGATCGAAACCATCTCGAAGATGTAAGTCTTCGGCCTCAGCCTGACACCGTGAGAACCTGGTCCTGAACGATATACAGAGATTCATTCCTGAACTCGGTCAAAAAAGCCCCACATGAGATCGCTTCTTTGATCGAAGACCTAGTATTGCTGAAAGAAGTCCTCGAGGATATCAAGCAGCGAGATGAACCACGACGATCTAACTCGATGATGAAGCTGGCGCTCGCGAGATGCACGACTCTGATGAATGAGCTGGCTCGTCTCGTACCTCCAGATCAGAAGCTCTCGAGTGCTTTCAGACGAAAGCGGGCAAGTTTCAAATTCGTTGTGAAAGGCGATAAGGTTCAGCAGCTCAAAAGCAAAATCTCCGAGGCAAAGAACACTCTACTTCTCGTGCTCTTCAACTCAGAATCGTGAGTTCAGCCCATGCCTTCGTAAGCCTTGGGAACAGATATCATGGTCTTCCCGGTTTGTTTGCTTGGTACGACAGAAGTGTTGACAGATTCAGTCGAACAACTCAGAGTTATAACGAGTCTTTCCAACAATCATTTAGCATGCAGACACGTCAGCTCGATACAATTCGAGAATTACTGATCCTGCCCAATCTTTCCTCTGGCCAGCAGCAACAAATGCTTTGGGGTGATCCCACTCAAGCCAGTCTCTCATCGGATCAGATGACGGCAATTGCGTCGAGTCCAGCACAGGATGGCTCCATGGAGCTGACTGAAGCAACATCACTCGATGTTGCCCGAATGCAACCATCACCATCGGCTCTGAGATGTAATCTTAATCCTCATTTGGCAAATTACGGGAAAGCGAAGAGATATCGGAGTTCCATCAAACGGACATACACCACTGTCACGCAAACACCATTTGGCAGGTTATCATGCATGATAACTCGGCATGGGGCATGTTGCAGTACGAGCGGACACCATGATTGTGATGCGAAAGTTGAAACGACGTACACTTTTGTTCCCTTCTGGTGGGTAGTGAAGTTTGGTGTGATGGCGTTCCAGCTAGATCTGCCTCAATTTTCCACCCAGGGATGGCAAGTGAGAATACGAGCATGGAATGTATAGTCTCCAGATTTCTATGTATGCGATGGGTATAGGCTGACTTTTAATTAGGTGAGACCCGAAAATTCGCCGATCTTCAAAGCGTGTGAGACAGGCGATGTCGGAGAAGTTCAGCGTATGCTTACAGAAGGCGAAGCGTCTATAAATGATACGACTGAATACGGATGGACGCTCCTTCATGTAAGTACTATCGAGAGCTGATGATATTGCAACCAAATATCTCACATGTGCGATAGTTTGCCGCCCACAGGTTGCAACCAGAAATATGCCGTATATTGTTGGAACAGGGGGTGAATAGATATGCACGCTGTCTCTCAAACGCCAAATGGTACAACCTATTCTCATGTGTATCTTTACTCGAACTAACGTATATGTATCCAAAGGTCTGCTTTTGACCTTGCGTACTACCCTTACCAACTCTGGAGTTGGAAAAATTGCTCATATGCTCATATGAAAGCAATGGCTTCGTACCAAGAAACGATGCAATTGTTCCTTACAGGTACGGTGGATGGCTTTCAAATGAGCCAGTCTACTCGTAATTTGAGTTCTTACACGTTGGAGACTGGCCTCTGGATTAGTGACACAGGGCAGGAGAATCTTCAATGGTTCTTAAACAGCGTATTTCAGGTCGCTTATCCAGTTGTTGTCAACGAGCAGCTATGGTCATGCCTCCTGTATGATCTTCTCATGAAACTTTCCGACGATAGTCAAGGTACCGGAATCGAATTCTTCGTCTCTGAGTTACTTAAAAGATGCAGCGTGGAGACTGCTCGCTCGGTTTTGTGGAGTTTGTTCGACCATCACGAGTCTCGCCTGGCAAGAATCATAAATCTACGGAAACGCCCAGCTTTCACCAGTCCTCGAATATTTCAGAAATTGATTGAGAAGACAGGCGGGGTGGATTATCTACGCACTCCCGTACATCGCCGCAAAGGACCACAATCGTTTATCTCGCATGTCATAGAAAGTTACCCGCAGTGGCATCTCTTTTTGCAAGCTATTAACCAGTCAAAATTCGAGGTTTCGGAAGTCATCAGGGGCGACCTTGACCTCTACCAATGCGGCTGGACAGAAGAAGGTGCGTAAAGTGGATTTTGCTCCCTTCCGAGACCAACTTGCACTTGCTCAAAAATGCGCCACGAACCTCACTAACCGGTCTGGTCAAAGGTCTTGCTTCCATGTTTGATCAAAATGATGTCAATGTGTTGAAACTCGAGGATAAAACGGTGGTCTATACACGCAGAAGGCATGATCGGAACAGCTACGACAGGGGGGAAAGTTGTGCATTGTCTAACTTGGACCAACGGTGGAAAATGAAGAAGAGAAGATTGATGCGAGGTGTGATTGCTGAAACACCTCCCAGCGACGAAGGCCTGGACCTTCTCGCGTCTTGGAAAGAACTTTGCAATACACAACATCCGAGTTCATGTATGGTGTGTAACTGGGCATCGTGGAATAGTTCATCATCCACTGGGGAGTCTGGAAAGAGAGTGGTCAGAGACATTCCGGAAGAGGAGGACTCTCCTTTCTTACTAGCTCTCTGAACTTTGTTCCACAGACAACATCACAACACAAGAATTTCTGAATCTGTACCATTACATTACCACAGCTCTTACTGATACCCCCAACCGTCACAACCATAGAGCCTTTAGCAAAATCAGCTCACCCCCCTCAAGAGACTTAAACATCGATTCAAATCCAAAAAACCATATATACGGTATCATCTTGGACATCTCAATTCAACTCACCACTATACGAAAAGCTCTCCCATGAAAACAATCCCACCATCAATCTTCGACTGACAACTGCACGTGGTCCATGCGAAGCACCGGGACTCAAGAGCTCAAGACGAGGTAGCTAACATTCATACTACGAAGCATCAAACGGTCTTGATTTCATTTCATTTCACAACTCTCACTTTCCTTCACTTCACTTCAATGAGTAAGACAACTGAATGTAATCTGGTATAGTCTATTTATTACAAAATAAGATAATTGCTCTGGAGGAGACTTGGAATCTAGCATCTACTCTACCACCATTTGTAATCTCAACGTAACGCTTCATTTCCCAAAACAAACGCCAAGAATGCGACGCAACGCAATGAAAAGACGTTCGGTCAGTAATATACAAGACGAGTCTCACACGCTTGCTTTTCTCTTCCCCTCTTTCCCTCTTCACCCTCTCCCCTCTCCCCTCTCCCCTCTCCCCTCTCCCC
>JGI24512J20087_1000242_pt1 | contig 64319 bp, 60 predicted proteins | sample LinPmetageLP35_FD_20087 | JGI IMG/M metagenome (IMG submission 20087) | reverse complement strand
AAAATAGTTCAGATTTTTTTTTTTTTTTTTTTTTTTTTTTTTGCAGAACACGGCATCACAGATCCAAACATGGCAGAGCTCCCGGAATGGGCAACAAGCATCTACAGCCTAGTTGTAGCAGAGGATGCAGTATCACGCGACGTGTATACTACCATGAGCAAATACGGAGTGCTAAATGCGCATAGGTGGAGACCGGATGGTGTTGAGGGCATGGGAACCGTTTTTCGTCGAATTGCCTTGCTTCATCATATCGCAGTTCATCGAACCCCAGTTCCTGTATTGGCTGTCACACACATCTTGGACGATGCATGTTGCATAACATACTTCTTGGAAAAGTATCCCGGGTTCTCCAGATTCCACGAATGCTTAGATCTTGTGAGAAAGATCCAGCAGGAGGTTCCTGAGAGGCAGAAATGGTTGTCCTTCCAAGCTTCTGCTGGATTAATCACTGAGTTGTGGGATATGACTTAGTGTTAGCTTCCCAGATCTTGACCAGAGCGATGAGCTATTTGTTTCGATGCTTAGACATTTGCCCAAGATAAACTAGAAGGAGAAAGAAAATGCAATGTTTCTTCCTGGTCTGCTATTCTCTTGCACTATTGTCAAGGCCAACAAAGTCGGACCAGCAATACTCGATCAAGACAGCTTCAACCAACTCACATGCATGATTCTCGCAGAATTCTCAATCAAATAGTGTACAGCCACAAGTATACACACAAGCAGAATACAATTGCTACACAAATAGATGCAGAGCACTTCTACAATCATTTTCCTATTCCAGCTCAAACACCCACAACACTTTTTCGCAATTTCTATTCTCCTTCATTCAATACTCCAAGACTGGGGGCTACAGAAGCTCCAAGCATCTCGACTGGACAATGAACTGTTGCGGCTGGAGTTGTACGTTATTCATCGCCATGCAGCACACCTGCAGTAGCCCATCTCGCTTGGCAGGGGGGCCAACCACATGCTGTGGGGTACAAAAACAAGCACAACTCAGGCTGTGCAGCTTATTTATAGGCGAAAGATAAGGTCTTCATGAGCCCCGGTGCGGCCCGTATGGGATAAGCGTGGGGGAGGAGAGCACAAGAGCCAATCCGACAAGCTTCCAGAAGAGAGCTTCTTTCTTCTTTGCTTGCAGCGCGGGTATGCAGAGTCAGCATATGAGAAGGCTCAGACTTATTGTGCTGCATAAGTTTGGCAACATTGCATGAGATGTCCTATTGTTGAGATTTTATCGATTGTGGTTGCTGACTGTGTTGTTTTGGATTGACGATGGGGGCAGTTTCAAGGCTCAGCTTTGGGGTCAGTCTGAATTCTGTGTTTCTCTGTGAGATGTCGAAGTATATATCCTCGACTGAATTCCTGTCGAAATGGAGTATCAGACAACAGCAGCTCCTTTGACAATCGCCCAGCATCAATATCGGTAGCAAATAGTCAACATGCCGGTCCACAACATCACAGTTCCGTACGTAGACGTGAAAGACTTCGATTGGGGTTTTAATCGAACTGGTCCATTGCCATGGAATCAAACAGTCTGGCAAGTTCTCTGATCTCTGAAAAGAAGCAAAAACTTACACATCTAAGGTCTATCCTCGCTGTCTTCACAGCTGTTCCACTCTGGATGACAGTAGAACTCACCATCTGGGTCTTCTACGTCTTCCGTCGCTGGTCCGGCCTCTACTTTTGGAGCGTCTTGATCTGTACCTGGGGCGTAACTCTCCACGCCATCGGCTTCATCCTCAAATTCTGCGTCCCATCATGCAACTGGATTGTCAGCACCACACTCGCTGAAATTGGCTGGGTCTCCATGGTCACGGGCTTCTCCGTCGTCCTCTACTCACGCCTCCACCTCGTCGTCCGCTCTCAACGAATCCTCAAATTCGTTCTCATCATGGTCATAACAGACGCCTTCCTATTCCACGTCCCCACAATCGTCTTCCAATACGGCGTCTCGGCAAATAAGAAAACACACGCCTACTATCTCCCATTCATGGCACCCATGGAACGAGTCCAAGTCCTCGGGTTTTCCATCCAGGAAGTCCTCATCTCCGCAATCTACATCTGGGCAACCCTCCGCATGCTAAAAGGCTCATTCAACAAGAAGATCCGCAACACAATCATGTTCCTCATCCTGATCCAAGTCGTCGTCATCCTCGCAGACGTGATCGTCATCACGCTTGATTACTGCGAATACTTTACTCTGAAAGCAGTCCTCCACTCTTTCGTCTACGCATTCAAACTCCAACTCGAATTCGTTATCCTGAATCAATTCAAGGACGTGATTGCAAATGGTGGAATCGCGCCGAGAGGGCTGGAAGCCATGCAAGCTGAGCAGAATGATAATCTTTCTCCAACGCCTCCCAGTAAACCGGCTGCGTCGCAGAAGAAATGGGGGAGTTTTATTACGATTGGGAGGGTGGGAACTGTTGAGAGTGAGAGTAAGACTGAGGGAAGTGGAAGTGTTACGGTGAAGGGTGCACAGACGCCGCCGCAGCCGGAGATTCAGGGGATGAGGCTTGATCCGGATCAGATCTCGCCGTATGTGGCTGGGCATACGGATACGCTTGATACTGAGAGGCAGTATTTGGGTACTTGGGATAGAGCTGATGGGAAGGGTGCTGTGAATATGGTTTAGAATGTCCATGGAAGTGAACAGTGAGGATAAGACACAGGTGTAATGTAATGGAGGGATCTAAGAAGTAGCGAGGATGAGAGTAATGTCTGTATAGCTTCTAATTGATGACTCATGGGTGGGACTGTTTCAATTTGCCGTCTGCTCTTGGGATGAAGAGTCAAGATATTCTTTCAACGTCTGGACATGTATGGCTCGACAGCCGAAACCAGAGGTTCATCTCCACTGGGAATAAACAGTCTTCATGGTGTAATGCCTTTTGATATCTCATCTTCTTCACTGCTAAGCGCTTGCTTCTTGTTGTCGTGTTGAAGGTCTGCATCATATGATTTTCGTGGATGGAGCTGGTCTGGTAGTGAAGAATTGCTGGCCAGCTGGCGGAGCCAGTCGGAGAGCCAGCACTTGAGTGGTTCCATTCCTAAACGACTTGTCCAGACAATGTATTGCCATCATTGAAACCAGAGCAGCAGGATGTAGACTCAAGGATGTCAGGAAAGGACCATGAAAGTAGTGGCAAGGATGAATGACAAGATAGTATGCCTGAAAAGATCAATTTGATTACTCCTATGTAAATATCAGACCCATCCAGCCAACTCCATTCTGCCAATCAGACCTGCCAAACCCATTTTTGTGACCCGCAACCCGATAAAATCCTCTTGCGAGAAACGTCTATGCATAAAGCTTCTTCTCGTAACTCTCCATGTTGACACCACCCTCCAATTGAGCACTGGCAGTTCTCAACTCGAATCTGGTAGTACCATTTGCAACACTCTCGTGTAGCTCGGCCAGACTCTTTCTTCCACAGTCCTGGAGAGAGTGCTTCAATCCAGCGGCCAGATAAGGAACGAACTTGGTGACTGAGCCTCGGTGGGCAACAGCGCCAGAGACACCTTGAGCAACGAGAACGCTGTCACCCTCGGAGAAGTAACGAGCAGTTCCGGCATTGCTCTTCTGGCTGTCCTTGGCACCGGCACCAGCCTTCTTGTCTTGCATGGCATCGATACTGCCCATGCCACGATAGGCCTTGACAAGCTTACCTTCGCGGCTGACGAAGGAAGTTCCTGGAGACTCGGTTGTTCCGGCAAGAAGACCACCCATCATAATAGTGGTAGCACCCAATGCCAATCCCTTGACAATGTGACCTACGTTCTGAATACCACCGTCGGCCATGCAAGGCACGCCAAACCTGGCAGCGAAAGAGCTGACATTGTAGACGGCAGCGGCTTGAGGACGACCAACAGCCATGACTTCTTGCGTGATGCAAGCACTGCCACTACCCATTCCAATTCGGAGACCATCAACACCGGCTGCGATGAGAGATGCAGCTTGCTCGCGGGTGACAACGTTGCCTCCAATAACATCCAATCCTGGGTACTTCTCCTTGATGTACTTGATCATCTCGATCTGGTACATACTGTTTCCTTGACTGCTATCCAAAATAACAATATCCAATCCAGCATCGACCAGCTTCTGAAGGCGGATCTTATCCTCTGGCCGGGTGCCAATGGCAGCAGCGCAGATAAGTTGCTTGGAGTCCGGGAGCTTGGAGGCCAATGGGAAATGAAGGTTCTTGGTCAAATCTGATCGGGAGATCATAGAGACGAGGTTTCCTTGCGTATCAACAATTGGCAGCTTGCCTTTCTTGGACTTGGCCAAGATCTTATTGGCTTCGAGAAGAGTGGTACCAGAGGCAGCAGTGACCAGATCTGTGACCATGACGGCGGACACTGGTTGACTGTCTTCATCTTCAAATTGGATATCTCTGTTCGTAACAATTCCGACGAGCTTGGAACCCAATTTACCATTTTCTGTTTCTGGTCAGCATATGCCTTGCTAACAGTTCTTTGAATTTGAAGATTTGATGCGACTTTGTCATAAAGAGCATAGTTTATTCCCCATGACCTTGCGGTCAATACGGATGAACGAAAGTTATATGTATTTTGTAATAATCATGAAAGTCCGGTTTTCAGCAATGGAGGGGAGTTGTCTTACCAGTGACTGGGAAACCACCGAACCCCCACTTCTCCTTCAAGGCCTTCACCTCTCCGACAGTGGTGTTACGGCTGAGGACGACAGGATCGAGGATAAAGCCGTTCTCGAAACGCTTGACCTTCTGGACCATCTCGGCCTGCGCATCTGCAGAGCAGTTGTGGTGAATAACACCAAGACCTCCTTGCAATGCCATATGTGTAGCCATCTCGTGTTCCGTTACGGTATCCATAGGTGAGGAGACAAAGGGTGTTTTGAGCGAGATTCGCTTTGTGACGGGAGAATCGAGGACGACTTCTGAGGCAGCGAAGCCGATGTAACCTGGAAGGACGAGGAAATCATTGTAAGTCAAACCGCCATGCTTCTTTGAGTCAAGGAGGGACTCGATATCCAGACCATCGCGCTCCTCATACTGCTTGAGGACCTCGAGCGCCTTGGTGTGATCGAGGATCTCGCTGGCGGGGCCAAAGTGCGACTTCACGCCGTTTGTGTGAGGCATCTTGACAAGAGAAAAGTGATGATTGGGAGAGGAATGGAATGGACAAAGTAAGAAAGTCGACGCGTATTGAGCAAGGTGGAAATGTATAGTCGACGGGTCGAAGTTGCCTTCTCCCAAATAAGAAGAAAAAAGGAAGAAGGCATTCGAGAAAATTGATTTTTTGGCGGTGGGCGGTGGGGATTCTCGCGCTAGGGACTAATGTTCTTCCGGCCGAACTTCCTTCGGTGCAGCACAAGCTTTCCGTCCTGCCGTCCTCTCACGTAAAGCTTTTGATGCTCCGCTGTGTAGGTGGCAGCGTTAATTTCTACATTGAATTGAAATGAATGAAATAGCCTGATTGGCCTTACAATCACTAGGAATGATTGAATAGCAAGTATTGCCCAATGGATCGTGAATCCGTAATAGTAAAAGCAGACTATTTACTTTTCCCCTGTTCTTCACTTAGCGAGTTTGGAATTTCTTCTCTCCGTTCAAGGCATGCTTCATAATGCGTTACACCCTCTCTTATGTTGAAGAGTATCTTGATCTGCTGAGGGTACGAATTTGTAACTGATAGGCTAGGCAGGTTTGATTGAAATGTGTCAAACGACTTATATCTCCGCTGACAGGAGGTATCTTCTACTTCTGTGTCTCATTTTAGAGACTTAAGACTTGCACTTTTACCTTCAAAGACTTTCAGGAGAGTTGTGTATTTGATCGTTCTGCTGAAATTATACCCACTTAAAACCATCCTCTGAAGGTCTTAAAGATGATGATGGAGTTCTGCTCGGCGTGTGATACCTACAGTCTATCAAAGTTCAAAATGTCTGCCCAACGTCCAATCTATCCAAGAACGTTTGCCGCTGACTGTATGCACAAGAGGAGTCTCACGCATAGCTTGGTATTGGCATCATTCTACCATCTTCTGTGGAGTGGATGAGTTGTGGATTCAAACAAAGTTTCGTCAACGCGATTCCTGCATAAAGTGAACTAGAGGCGGCCGCATGCATGCATAAAGTCGGGTGAAAAGCGGGGCTGGGACTTGCAGGTGAGGCTGGGACCTCAGAGAAGTGGAATGAGAACAATTACACCAAGACAACCACAATCAATAAAAATATGTAACCGACTTCAGAAACACGACAAAAAACAAGACTCGTAACAAATCCATTTTCATCAAATTTGCAACGTTGAGTGACTCTGTGTTGTCGATACTTCCTACCGCTTGGATGTTCCTTCCACGCGCTACCCGTGCAACGCCAATTTTTTGTTGACTTTCGGGAAAGATAAACAAAACCCATCCTTGCCCAACACCCCTCCCCTCTTGTCCCACCACCACCACTCACACTTGCACTCGCACTTCTCTTCCGACCTCTCTAATCATAATAATAACCGTGGCTGAATTCGCATCCTCAATCTCTATCAATCGCTGTCCAGTCTCAGCATCCGTTTGAACCTGCGCTGCGCGCCTTATTTGAATCCGCTATCGATATCGAGGATCTTCCCGAGATATTCTCCGCGTCATTTCTCTCGCATCAAAGTTTTCGAACCCTCAGAGCATCTGCCCGGCCTGCCAGGCGGCCTCGACCATATGTACACGACATAGGCGCCGTTCTAACTTGACATCCGGCGAAGACATCAACAAGAACCACACCCAAACGCCGTGATGTCGTCCCGTCACCCTCTTCGACAAACACAGACGGCCGACTACTACTCTACTACGAAGCGTCAGCCTTCCAACGCTTCCACGGTGTCGTCAGCATATTCCAACTCCTCCGGAGCTTACGACCTTAGCAGGACAAGTACGATCTCATCAGCGGCGTCGAGCGGATACACAAGTCACAAACGAGGCGTGAGCGAGGCAACAGGCATGGCCCCATCTGCAATTGAAAGCAGGATGGCTCGAAGTATTGAATCGAGCCCGGACAGCGCATACAAGAGTGTCCGACAGTCTCTGCGACCTCTTCCTCAACCTCCAGCGCCGACCCCGCCATCCCATGTACGGAACGGACTTCATGCGCGAACACAAAGCGTCGATGTGTTGAAGAGCTCATTCGGAGAGCAGACGCCCACTCCAAGCTCGCGCGTCACTGCTATCCGGCCTAATTCAATGATTCTCAGTCGTGCGGATTCCGTAAATCGTCGTCCCACTAGCATTCGAAGCAATACATTGCAGCATCAACATAGCCCCTTGTCTGCCCCTGATCTGCAACAGCTCCAGCGGTCTTCTACAAGCCAATTGCGGACGCTGTCGAAGTTCGCCGAAGATGCCAACCCGGATGAGTTTACGATCACGAATCCCACACAAGAAGTTGTTGGTTTGCATGGGCGTAGACGACTACAACGGCACGATGCAGCGAAAGGGTCAAACAATAACGTAGCATTGAGCAGAGGAAATGCGTATGGGTGGGAGGGCCGGAACTGGATGGACAAGCAGAGGCAGTTCCTGCAAGCATACGAATACCTCTGTCATATTGGTGAAGCTAAGGAGTGGATCGAGGATATCTTGCAGCGCCCTATTCCGCCAATTGTTCAACTCGAGGAGGCCCTTCGAGATGGTGTTACCCTTGCGGAAATTGTGGAAGCATTGTACCCCGACAGGAAAATCCGCATCTTCCGGCACCCAAAACTACAATTCCGTCATTCCGACAATATTGCTACTTTCTTTAGGTTTCTTGCAGAAGTAGAATTACCTGACTTGTTTCGCTTCGAGTTGATCGACCTCTACGAAAAGAAAAATATCCCCAAGGTTATATACTGTATACATGCCTTGAGTTGGCTATTGTTTAGGAAAGGAATCGTAGATTTTCGTATTGGAAATCTCGTTGGACAACTGGAGTTTGAGCATCATGAGTTGGAGGAAATGCAGAAGGGGCTGGACAGAGCAGGTGTTAGCATGCCGAGTTTTGGGAATATGGGAGCCGACTTTGGAGTACCGGAGCCAGAGCCTGAGCCCGAACCAGTAGAAAGCGAAGAGGACCGGATCGATAGAGAACTGGGCGAGAATGAGATGGCAATTCTGGATTTACAAGCACAGATTCGTGGAGCAGCAGTTCGGATGCGTCTTGGCGACACAATGCAACGACTTTGGGATTCGGAAGAAATGCTAATCGACCTACAATCGATTATCCGCGGCGACTTTGCTCGACAAATCGCTGAGTACCGTCTCAACATGCGTAAATTCGCCGTCAACCTCCAAAGTCATGCCCGTGGGTTTATCATCCGTCGACGTCAATCCAATCAAGAATCATTCTGGAAAAGCCGAGAAGCAGATGTACTGAAGTTGCAGAATCTGATAAGGGCAAAGAAAGCTCGAGATGAGGTACGCATGATAAGATCTGAGTTGAAACGGGAAGACGTTGTTGTCAAGGAATTGCAGGCTGGCATTCGAGGTTTTCTTGTTCGAAAATCTATGGCAGCTCAGGAGAAAGAGACGAAGACCTTGGCTGGACCGGTGAAGGACTTGCAGGCTGCTATACGTGGGATGTTGTTGAGAAATCATGTTGCCGATGACCACGAATCTCTTTGGCGCGAAGAAAGCTCAATCAGTGCGATTCAGGCTTTCGCAAGAGCCATGCTGACAAGAAACCAGGTTTCTCGCCAAAGAGAAGCACTTCAAGCGTCAACGCCAATCTGGAGAGCTCTTCAAGCATGTGCGAGAGGACAATTACTCCGCAAGCAGATAGCATCGACGAATCAGGAACTCAAGACTCACTCGTCTCAAATCGCTACCATCCAAGCATTCGCGAGAGCCGCTGCTGCGAGAGGAGAAGTCGATGCAACTCTCTCCGCGTTACACAATGAAGAATCGTCCATTATCGATGTGCAGACACTCATCCGAGGAATGCTGCTTCGAATGAGAGTTGCTGCTGATTATGAAGCACTCTCTGCCCAGACTTCCAAGATCACCCAGCTTCAGGCCTTGGCTCGTGGATGTCTACAGCGACAAGAAACTGGTGCTCTCCTGGACAGCCTTCAAAACCATACTGCCGAGATCATCGAACTTCAAGCTCTGTCCCGCGCGGTTCTGCTCCGTAATGACATCGGTATGCTCTTGGCCGAGTTGGACAACGAGGAAGAGTCGATCATCGCTATTCAAGCCGCTGCGAAAGCGTCTCTTGTTCGTGCCAAATTTCGCGAGAAGCAGCGTTTCTTCAAGGAGAACATGGAAAAGGTCGTCAAGATCCAGAGCTTTGTTAGAGGTCGCCTGCAAGGAGAAGCATACAAGAGTCTCACAACCGGCAAGAATCCTCCTGTCAACACAGTCAAGAACTTTGTTCATCTGCTCAATGACAGTGACTTTGACTTCAATGAGGAAATCGAGTTCGAGCGTATGCGAAAGACGGTCGTTCAGCAAGTCCGACAGAACGAAATGGCTGAGCAGTACATTGATCAGCTGGATATCAAAATTGCACTGTTGGTCAAGAACAAGATTACTCTGGATGAAGTCGTCAAGCATCAGAAGAATTTTGGTGGCCACTCAGGAAATCTCTTGGTCAACACTTCTATGGTTTCTGGAAATCAATTCGATCTCAAGGCATTGAACAAGAACTCGAGGAAAAAGCTGGAGTCATACCAGCAACTCTTTTTCACTCTTCAAACCCAACCTCAATACCTCGCCCGACTCTTCAAACGCATTCGTGAGCAAGGCACCGCAGAGCGTGATGCCAAGCGCATCGAGACACTGATGATGGGCCTTTTCGGATATGCCCAGAAACGACGAGAAGAATACTATCTCCTCAAACTCATCGCCCGTTCCGTCAAGGAAGAGGTCGACGGAGTCCACACAATCCAGGAATATCTCAGAGGCAATTTCTTCTGGTGCAAACTTCTCGCCAACTACACTCGCTCGCCAAGAGACAGAAAATACCTTCGAGAACTCCTTGGTCCTCTGATACATGCCAACATCATCGAAGATCCTGCGCTTGACCTGGAGAGCGATCCCATGCAGATCTACCGCTCAGCCATCAATAATGAAGAGCTTCGAACAGGGCGACCCAGTCAACGCCCACTTGATATTCCTCGAGAGATTGCGATCAAGGATCCCGAGACCCGCGACATGTTCATTGATCATCTGCGTGATCTTCGAGAGATCTCTGATCAGTTCCTGCTCGCGCTAGAAGCCCTTCTCCACAAGATGCCATACGGCATCCGTTTCATCTGCCAGCAAACCTTCGAGTCGCTCTGCGAACATTTCCCACGGGAGCCTCAAAAGCATCTCCTTCAGATTGTTGGTCACTGGCTTTGGAGATTCTACCTCCAACCGGCTTTGACTGCGCCAGAGTCCATGGGCGTGGTAGAAAAGCAGTTGACACCACTTCAGAAACGAAATCTTGGTGAGGTTGCAAAAGTCCTTGGCCAAGTCGCATCCGGAAGACTCTTTGGCGGTGAGAACATCTATCTTCAACCGTTGAATGCATACGTCGGAGATGCTATCGAGAGAATCACCGACATCTACTCAAACATCATTTCGGTTCCAGATGCCGAGGATACCTTTGACATCGATGAATTCAACGACCTCTATGCACGAACAAAGCCAACTCTTTACATCAAGATGGCAGACATTTTCTCAATACATCACCTTATTGCTGCCGATCTTCCTCACATCTGTCCCAACCGCGACGACATGCTACGAGAAATTGTTCAGGAATTGGGAAGTGCTAAGAACAATGAGACTGAGATGTTGGGTGTGACTTCCACAGAAATTCAGATGAACTTGAACCCCAAGCTACATGACATTGAAGATCCCGAGGCGGAAGTCAAGGCACTTTTCATGGAAACCAAGCGATGCGTTCTGTACATCATTCGCGTTCAATCAGGACCTAACCTCATGGAAATCCTTGTCCGACCAATCAGCCGCGAAGACGACATGAAGTGGCACTCTCTCCTCCGCGAAGAATTCGCTGAGGGTAGCAAGACAAGAGGAGCATACTCCGACGCCAATACTCTCGTCGATATCAAATCAATGTCCTACAAGGAGCTGAAGCGGACAGCACTCGAAAATATCATGAGATTGGAGCAGTGGGGACGAATCTCCCGGACAAATTATTACCAGGACATCTTGAATGCCATAGCCTTGGATATTCGGACGAAGAGCAGAAGAAGAGTACAGAGACAACGCGAACTTGAAGGTGTTCGACTAACTCTAGCAAACTTGAGTGAAAAGGCGGAGTGGCTTGAGTCGCAAAGGAAGAGTTATGACAATTACATTGAGCAAGCCATGATGACATTGCAAAAGAAGGGGTATGTCTCACTATCAACTCGTTCGATCCACACTAACAATGTTCCAGTAAAAAGAGGTTCCTCATGCCTTTCTCCAAACAATACAACCACGAACGAGAGCTCGAAAGATCAGGTCGTAAGCCCAAGTTTGGATCCTTCAAATACTCCGCACGAACTTTGTCCGACAAGGGTGTTCTTGTCTCCTGGAAAGGATACGACAATCGCGAATGGGACAAGATCAATCTTACCATATCTTGTGATGAGGTCGGTGTCTTCTTCATCGAAGGTAGTAAGGGCAGCATTCAAATCCCAGGAGCCAGTGCCCAAGTACCAATGGACTCGCTCCTGGCTGCTCAGTTTGCCAATCACCAATATATGGATCTTTTCGAGGGTTGTATGCGGCTTAATGTTAATTTGTTCTTGCACTTGTTGTACAAGAAATTCTACCGGACAGATGGATAGGGTTGCGATGGTCTGTTTGTGCAGCCTTTTGGTGTTTTGCATTCGGCATGGGTATGGCGTTGCTTCATGCGAGAAGAGGGATCAGAAGGGGTTTGAGGAAACGGTGTTGAGTGTACATATGTTTCATTCAGGATGGAGCCGTGGAGTGGATATTGCTAGAAATATCATGATGAATCGAATGCCTTTACTACTTTAACTTGCTTGAAGGTGCGCTTCTAGGGAGGCAAGTGCTTTCATTCCTTTCGTGAGTTCTTGGAGTAAGAGCGACCGTCGGCTAGTACCTTCCCGCCTTAAATGATTATCGATGTCTTCAAATGCCTACCGCTGAACTCTGTCTCCCAGTCACCACTGCATCGAACACATTTCAGACATCAAGATCCAGCAAGCATCACGATCAGCCCATTTCAGCATCACCAAGAAACAAAGATAAGCATAGAGTACGCAGCTACAGCCACAATGCGCTTACACGACCCTCTTCTCCACCTCATCTTCACCATCCTCCATCTCCCATGTTCCTCGGCGCTCATTCTTCCAACTCCTCCCATCAAAATCCGGGGTCCGACCTTTCCCGAAGCAACTCCACCGCCATCTCAACAGCTCGCACAGAATCCGTCATGCTCACTCCTCTCACAAGCTCTCTCAATTTGCGCAGTTCTCACACCAGGCTTTGTCACGCTCCTCCCACCACAGCAAGCACATTGCCTCTGTTATTCCAGTACAGTCTGGGTGCCGAACGTCCTCGACGATGCAGTCAAGACATGCGCCGACTTCGCCAGCACTGCTGCGCCTGGAGCATTTGCCCCGCTGTTGAATCTTGAAGGATTCTGTCTCAGTGTGGGGGATGTGGATAAAGATGCGCCAGCGAGTGTGCAAGCGACTTCAACAGGCCGTATACCAGATGCTGGGATGGGTGGGACGCATGGGATCCCGAATGAGGTGATGACTTCGTTTGTCCCGCCTAGGCCAACTTATGGCGGTGGGACAAATGGCGGACAAGGCGGGATCAATAACGGATTAGATGGTTCGAATGAGTCTGGCAGTAATGGCATTGGTGGATCAAATGGTACTCGAGCTTCCGAATCTGGCTCAAGAGGGCAGAGTGGTGGATCAGCAGCGACAGGACCTACGCCAACTCCAACCATCAGCTCTGGCTCCATTGGTTTAGGCACGCTCACACCAACAACAAGCTTTTCAGATGTGACAATCACAGTCGTCAACGGAGGAGCAGAGGCTACAAAGACCGCAGACGGGGCGGTAAGGAATCAAGGAGAGGTGACAGAGACGGAGGTCGTGTTGGTCAGCTTGGCGATCTCGGCGCTGATTCTTTTTTTATAATTGCCGCCCTGCTGGGCGGGGCACTTCTTCAATTTCTTAGGTCGTAGACGGATCCAGGTAAGAGGAGGATAGGAAGCCTGAGGAGGCATCTTACTTTATACTTGATTTCGGAAGAGCATTAGTACATAATCGCGCCCTTTGTTAGCGCTCGGAAGGGAGGACATTGGAATAGACGCATTTCCTCTCGATACATTGCTCATGATATCTGTTATCGAGCCTACTACTCACTCTCCACCTAAGAAGTATGTTGACATGGTTTTGAATGAGAGAAAATACAAGAAATTGGGAAGTGGAGAAGTGGCTTGCGCCATGACCGAAGATCGTCCGCTAAGCGAAGCTCAATCGGGAGAGACCACAACAACAGAAGCCAGAATCCAAATCAGGTTATTTGGTTATAGAAGGGGCAATATGTGGGGTTTATGTTTGGGTGGTAGGCGGGAAGGAGAGTGGGATGGAAAGGGGATAAAGCGGAGGAAGGAGGTGGAATTGATTTAGGGCTGGGGGTGGAAGGAGAGATGGGCTGCGGCGAGGGGGTTGATAAGGTGCAATCTTGTTATTGCATTCTGTTCAATCTTTTATCTGAGAGTCTTTTCCATTGCCAATTTCTACGCACACCACCCTTTGCCCAGGCAGAAGTTCCATATGCGCCCTGTAAGATGTGCCGGTAAAGTAGCTCCGCGTCATCGATCATCGTTCTCATGTTGCAAGAGCCCCAATAGCAAATATGCCCTACATGAAAGACAATACCCGATGGCATCTGTCAGAACTTATCAATTCCGTCCCTGAGCCCTTCTCACAATCTTCAATTGTCTTCTTGCAGCATATACAGCTCCTCTTCCTCTCTGAACTCCTCCACTGCCACCACCGTTGCCATTGCTGCCTCCATGCTCCGGACCCCGTCCACTACTTCCAACAGGCTCCGAATTCAGGTTCTGTCTTGGTTCTCGATCTACAATACCTCTGCCTCTGGAAGGTCGATTATTGTACGCCTGTCCCATATTGATATAACGTGGTGATCCACCATTCGCGTTCTTTCCAGCCATACCACGGATCGAGAATTCATTGCGAAGTCCAGAGCCAGGGGGGGGAGCCTTGATGATGATGTGTGAGTTGAGCGCGAGTTCCCGAACCCGTAGCGGGGCTGGATCCACCAGTATTGACAAATGGAGTTCGAGAAGGTCCTGGAATGTACACTGGTGGGTATGGGTTTGGGACTGGCGTGCTGTTCATGGCTCGTGGACCGGTGGGAGCTGGTGCTGGGTTGGAGGCCGAGATGAGCGTTGGGGCTGTGGTTGATGGAAAGGGAAATGGGAAGGGTTCATCGCCAACTAGAAAGTTTATCAGCTTCGCCCTCAGATACGACATGACGCAATCTCGACCGTTAATTCGAGGTGAAGAGCGTTGCGCGAAGTAAACAAATGACCAAAGACGTACAGTACTTCGACCAGGTATAGAACTCGACATGCCACAACTTCTCCAGCTCATTATACGCGCCGTACGCGCCATGTACTCTGACTTGGCTGTTGATCAGAGCGAAGTCAAGATCGAAGTTCTGGCTGGAGATGCCCCAGCTGCGAGCCTTCTGCTTGATATTGACGATACATGAGGCATAGAGGGGCTGGTTAGGGATGGCCTTAGTGGATGTATACTGCAGAGACATTCTTGATGTATTGTGTCGAGTTTGTCGAGACTGGAGTGGATTAAAGCAAAATCTCGAGATTGTGTTGTGTTGACTTCGTCGGGTGGAATATGAAGTCACTTTTGGCGAGCAGCAACGACTTCAGATCTGGCGGGGTCCCATGACCGGTATTAAAAGGACCTCTACCTCTAAACATTGATACTTACCTAGATAGCGACAGTCGCTCGCGCACACGCTAATACATCAAGAAGCTAGTCATAGACTGACATCCCTCCCGAACCGCGAGACGAATACTACAAACGTAGGAACAAGTTGAGTCAGCCGGTTTTTACATGTTTCTACACTGCGGAGAAGGAGAACGCCATCAGTCATGCATTTATGTGCTGGTAGTTGTCTAGTGACATCGCCCTTGTGAAGTCCCTTTCTCACCATTGAGAGTCTCGAAGCTGAGAAGCAGTACCCAAGCACCGGTGTCATTGAACAGATCCGTGTGGCTTATTCAGAAACAAATCATTCCCAGGTAACCTGGATTTCTTTTATTGGTAGCGCCAACGACCCTGAGCGTGTCCATCGGTACTCGATACTGTCAATGTCTGAAATTGCTGGTTTGTTTTGGCACTTTCATAGTATCATGTCTGTAAAGACCAATCACTGCTGTGGCGAGCTGTCTTCCCACCAGTCACTCTCAGAATAATACTCCATCTATCATATAGACCAATGTCCAAGATCCACAGATCTCGTTCTCGGCTCGAAGTCCGCGGGCGGTAGAGGTGTGGCACCAACTTGCCATTGCCTCGAGTCAATGCAGAACCGTCACAGAATCATTGCTGTGAGCAACCGTTTCCATCCCTATCGTTTGCTGATCTCGAAGGAGGAGAGAGTTGAAGAAAAGGGCTTGGTCGCCATTCATTTGGAATTCTATCAGACGGTGGAGGTATGTGACTAGAAGCACCAGGGTAAATTTGGTTTTGCGGATCAGAAGGTTGGGTAAATCTCCTAGAAGCGAGTTGACGAATAGACATATCGGCCGGGCTGAACTGATCTGAAGGTGGAGAAACGGCTCCAAAGTCCTGTGGAACCGACTGGGCAGCATGGCCCTGCGAATGTGTGCTTGTGAAGCTTTGTTGTGTGTTGCTGTGCTGTGGAGCTCCGAAACCTGTATTGTGATCAGGGAAGGGCCTGCTCAGTATAGGTTGTGTCGGACTGGCTCCCCATCTGCTTCTTCCTGGGGGCTTTTGTGGAGTCGAGAGCTGTAGTGGTGCTGAAGGGCAAGGAAATGGAAACTTTTTGACATTTGCTGTTGCGTAGGGAGACACTGATTATTCTGTTAGTCTTCTGCTAAGCCAAGGCTATAAATCAACTCACGATAAGCGTCATATAATGTAGCATCAATGTACCACAACTTTTGTGCCTCCGTGAAGTCGGAAAAGAATTCTTCTTCGCTCATCAAGTCTGTAAGTTGTTCACGGACAAGGTCGAATCTCTGCAAGTCCAACATCAACCTTCTCTCCCCATTGGAATTGTTGCACTTTACTTGACTGAGCATATGTCGCATTTTGTCCGTTTGCGGAATATAGGAAGAAGGTCCGGTAGTCGTCGAGGTAGCCATGATGTGGAAGCTCGGAGTTGGTGCGATATGGAAATATACGATCTCCAAAAGCTCAGAAACGAGCCAGGCTTTCGTAGCAGTTGAAGTTGGGATAAGACTGAAACTACTTGCGACAATAGGAAGGATGTTTAGACAAAGCAAAAAGACGTTGTGCTGCGGAGGGTCGATCGTGACTTCCTTATCCGACGCACATTTGAGGTCAGAGGCTCCAACATATGTGCCAAGTCCACAAGAAGATATTTATCTTATGAAGCAAGTCTCGAGTCAACATATGTCGTTCATTGTTGTTGTAATCATCATCCTTTCCGGCTCTTGACATCGATGCGGCATGATCAGGAATTCACCACATTTCTAGATTCACTGTCTTTGAGCTTTGGACGGAGAAACGGCAATTGTTTGGGTTGTGTAAAACAGCCATGATCCGTATTGATGGTTTACGTGACCTGCCCTGGCTTCCAGGCTTCGTTTTTACCGGTAGCAAAAAGTTTAGCACACTTGAACGTGTCGACCCAGAGAGATACTATCGCAAAAGCTAACATTTATCAGTAGCTTTACAGCTTCACAGAGAATCTTGAATTAGAGACTGATAGAGCCTACTTGTCAGTGCTGCTTGGGAAATTCTGGTAAGTTCCTCCTAGACTCGGGTCTTGGGCACTGATATAGGAGGCCTCTTTCAAAGCTGTAGCATGCCCAGGACACGGAGCCATGTCCCATTACTTTGAAGTGACTTCAGCTAAGCATAAGGAGTCTTGGAGTAAAGCATGACCCAGATGTCTTTATCACTCCGCCGCTGCCCAACGACAAAGTACCAGCAGGACATGCTGACCATTCTGGCAGAGGTTTCCACGCATCTACATCCTCTTCAGGTTCAATTCATGGCGCATCAACGCTGGAAACAGGAGCTGTAAACTTGTAATTAGAAGCAGTGCCACCTAAATAATTCGTTATCGAAGACCTCCTCGCATGTGTTGGTCTTGACTTTCTTTGTAAAGCGGATGATTCTCGGCTAGTGAGTCATCACGTATCTTTCTGACCTCTTTTTCGAGGCCAGCCATCCCTCGAAACTGCATAGCATAGATTTCAACAGATTTCGATGCAAGACTGGTCTTTCTTGTACTCTTACCTATCGTCATCAAACGAAAAGCTAAAAGCCCTACTACCCCGCAGAACTGTTGCCCAGCCAGCAGACATAATGTCATTGTATCATCGCCAGACCAAAACTCCAAGCTTACGGGACGGATTCACCTAGTCGAAGGGGGCCATGATCAGAAGTATCTAGAGGTTGTTCGAAGAATAAGGTTAGGGAGTGGTAAATTGAAGGTGGAAAGGAGTTTTGAAGTGTTCAGGATGTTTACTCATCGAGTATGGACTTCTGGTCAAAGACAGCCGTCGCCGCGCGCCGTAAAGTCTGCGAAGATGTTCTCCGCTACGAACTGTATATGTATCCTTTATACCACTTCTCAAACGACCAACATGAACCCCCACTCTTTACCCCACACAGAAGACGTCCTGTAGGCCCCTTTCTCTGCATCGCACCTCATTTCAAGCGTAAAACGATAAGACACGCCGACGGAACGGGATGATCGGCTTCAGTTCTGTCCGCAAGAAGGCAGTGTAGTGTAGTGGAGGTCGGCTGGAGGTGTTGCTAATCCCCGACTACCGAGGATTCTGATATCCGAACTTCTCGTCAACGTCAACACGACGTCTGATTCGCCAAGATAACCGAATGCCGACTTCTGTTGATAGACTAGTAATGGCGACGGAGATCTAAGTTCCAGTTGAAAATGGAATCAGTTGATGACTTTAAAATAGGAAAAAAAAGTAGTAGCCAGCTGGTGATTAACAAAAGCCGCAATAATTCTTCATCTTGCTAAGCCAAACTGTAAAGTCGCCAAATTATTTTTCCAGTTCGACACAGCCTTTTGAACGGGCCTTTAGCTGAGCTGCAGTGTATGAGTAGGAGCGGCGCTTCAAAAGCCGTCCGTTGTAGATCAACGGGGTAAACATGGACAGCAGCTCGAAATAGGCAGTAAAGTCCACATAGCACGCCCGTGCCGACCACCGACAGTGACGAGCAAAAGGGGCACGCCTATGGCATTGATATAAATTGAAAACACGTAACATTGCACGGACATGATTGGATGACCGAAGCACCGACGCATGATTGAGCGATATTGAATAGAGAATATAAAGCTTTCCATGGACGCCCCTTCTCTATGCTACAATTATCCATACTTCACTGCAACTCCCTGGAAGCAATTGATCAAGGCACCGAGAAAATCAGCAAAGAAAACAAACTCACCTTTAGCAACTTTTGAGTTCAAGTCACCAAATTTACTCACGAGTCAGCTTCTCTCACTTGAGCCAATGTATGTCAACATACGACTCCTGACAATCTTTCAAGCTGTATCGAGTACTGACCACAGATCAAGCAGAGACAACTACTTTATTCTGAATTACTCATAACTACTGGTGAATGTTAACGGCAAGAAGCTTTTTCGCCAAAGATGTCGCAAATTATCAATGTCGACTACCTCGTGATTGGCGCCGGTGCCATGGGAATGGCCTTCGTCGACACTTTGTTAACCGAGAACCCAAACGCCACCTTCGCACTTGTAGATCGCTACAACCGCCCCGGAGGTCATTGGAACAAGGCGTATCCATTCGTCCGTCTTCATCAGCCTTCCAAATTCTACGGAGTCAACTCAAAAGACTTGGGCGAAGACAGGCTTGACGAGGTGGGCTGGAACAAGGGCATGTATGAGCTCGCCACTGGTGACGAAGTTTTGGCCTACTACACCAAAGTCCTCACTCAGCGGTTCCTCCCATCAGGCCGGGTGTCGTACTATCCATTGTGCGAATATACCGACAATGGCGGGTTTCACTCTATCGTCACCGGGGATGCGTACTCTGCTGGCAAGGACACTCGGACCGTTGATGCAACCTTCATGCGCGTCAAGGTACCTTCCATGGGTCCACCCGCATACAGCGTCGCTGAAGATGTAAACTTGATCACACCTAACGCGCTCGTCAGCCTTTCACGACCCTATGCCAATTACACCGTCGTTGGTGCAGGCAAAACTGGTATTGATGCCTGCTTGTGGATGTTGAGCATGGGCATCAAGCCAACAAAGATCACTTGGATCATGCCCCGTGACTCTTGGTTTTTGGATCGAAGCAAACTCCAGCCCAAGGAGTCAACTCAACATAGTGCGCTGGCGAACTTCAAGCGCGATGCCGAATCGATCATGGAGGCCACGTCAGCAGACGACCTGTTGGCTCGACTAGGCGCAGCAGGGAGTCTGCTTCGCTTCTCGGAGCACGTCTGGCCCACGATGTATCGATGTGCGACTGTATCGCTTGCAGAGCTTGAGCAGGTTCGCAAGATCGAGAACGTAGTCCGTATGGGTCGTGTGAAACAGATCAGTGCCAGCGAGGTGTTACTGGACGGCGGCAAATACACTCCTGTAGCCGACACAATCTACATTGATTGTACGGCTGACGGTCTCAAGAGTTACCCACCAGAGCCAGTATTCAACGGGAACCATCTGACGCTCCAGGCAGTCCGAAGCTGTCAGCAAGTTTTCAGTGCCGCGTTCATCGCCCACGTCGAGACTGCTTACGACAACGACGAGAAAAGAAATCAGCTGTGTAGCCCAATCTCACACCCGAATCAAGCTTTTGATTGGCTCAAGATCAGACTGAAAGATTTCGAGAATGGTGCACTCTGGCAAGCGGAGCCAAAGACCGCTGCCTGGCTGCGTCAATGTCGACTCGATTTGCTTCGTGGTATACTGCCGCCGCTGCCAGAGGATCCCGAGGAGAAGCAAAAAATCCTAGAGACAAAGGAGGCAGTGACTCAAGCGTGCATGGCCAAGGTGAAGAAGCTTCTTGACATCCATGATGCAGGCGTCGCGGCGGCGTAATGTATCAAAATCCATCATGATGCTGTGGAAACGGGGGTCGTCGGTCAATGCCACAGGTCTCCGGAAAGGAAATCACTGGTAACTGTGGAACTAGTCTTGGGTATTGGAGAAGCTGTAGCCAATAATTCCTAGCGCTGAGTCGCGAATTTGGCGAGCAACGTTGATCTTCTAACACTCGCACTCCACTGTTGCCAAGATATCAAAAGTCATGATCTGGACTCACAATTTAATCTTTGCACACTGACCTATACATATGATACCTATTGATCCCTCCTTGGGACCCGCATCAAGTGCGAGGATTAGTTCAAATACGTTGTCAGTGTCATAGACTGTCCCCGATATACGGTGGCGGATTTGGATGTTTTTGACAAGATCTAGCGACATGACGAACACGATTGTGTCGCGATAGCGTGAGATAGCTCAATCGGCACTAGGGATTGAAGCTTGTTGATTTGGAACTTTAGATCAACCAGTATCGTGGAAATCCGTTTACGGCATTTGGAATTGGTAAGTTTGTAGAGTCGCGTGGTCTAGGGAAGCACTACCGAGACGTTTGAGTTTGGTGCTCGGGTAGGACCTACACTGAAAAGGGTCGCTTACGGGGTGCGAATACGCTGTCATCGCTTCGCTTGGTGCGTCGCAGGGGCCATTTTCCGGGGACCTTCCGGGCTTCGAGATTCTCGCTTAGGCTTCAATGACTGCTGCAACTGGCAACAAAGAGGTTTCGCATCGACACTCTTCTCGACATGGACGAGATAAATTACCGGCTAATAGGGAGTCACGCTGTGATGGAACTTCACAGAGATAAGATCATGTCGATGAGCAGGAATGGGTGGGGTTGAAATGCTGTGCTGTATTTCTTCTATGATCGTCCCTTCTTGGACATGCGAGCCCTACATAATGAGAAAATGCTAAGCTTCTTTTATGATCCGTCTCCAATGCAAAAAAGTACTGGAATCCACTCTCATCATTTCCTCCACTCTTCTCTTCTCTCCTCTCATCCCCTTATCATCTCCATCTTTGATCGTCAATCCAGGCTCTGACCCTCATTGTTCGCTTAAGCACCGTTTCCGTTGTAGGCGATCAAGTTGGGGGATCCACTGCCTGGGCTGATGACCTTTCCAGACGTACCAAGAGCCTTGATGCGGGATTGAACAGCAGCTGGGGTGGAGAGACCCTCAAGAGCGATCAAGTAAGCAGCAAGACCAGCAACGTGAGGGCAAGCCATGGAGGTTCCGCTGATGGTGCGGGTAGCAGAGTTGGACCCGATCCAAGAAGAGAGAACGTTGACACCTGGAGCGAAGATATCGACAACAGATCCGTAGTTGGAGAAAGAAGCACGGTTGTCGTTGATGTCAATGGCACCGACGGTGATAGCGAGAGGCTCAGATGCTGGCGAGTAGTTGGCGGCGTTGGCTCCGTCATTGCCGGCTGCGACGACGACGGTGACACCCTTGGCAATGGTGTTGCGGACGGCAGTGTTCAAGGCTGATGAGGCACCTCCTCCAAGAGACATAGAGAGAACAGACTTGGCTGGGGCGTTGGTACCAACCCATTGAATACCGGAGATGACACCTGAAGTGGTTCCACCTCCATCAGCTCCAAGGACCTTGACAGCGACGAGCTTTGCGGCCTTAGCGACACCGTAGGTGGAGCCTGCAACGGTACCGGCGCAGTGAGTACCGTGTCCGTTGCCATCAGTGTTCTAAAAGTGTCAGCGAAGCTCATCGTCAAGCGAGCGAGTGACTTACCGAGCTGTCAACAAAGTTTGCTCCCCAAGTAGCACGTCCACCGAATTGAGAGTGCGAGATCAGGATACCGGTGTCAACAACGAAAACAGTGGTGCCAGAGCCGGCCGTGGAATCGTAGATGTATGTGGTAGAGTCCTGGTTTCGGTGAGAAATGCGGCCGAGACCCCATGTAGCACTGGATTGGGAAGTGAGAGCAGAGGCGTAAACCTTCTGGTCCTTCTCAATGTAGGCGACCTGAAAATTGTTAGTTGGGTCTCGTGTATCAAGTAGGAGAACTTACATCTGGTGATGCAGCAATCTGACCAAGAGTAGCAGCATCAGTGGTTATCTGGTACCCCTTGAAGGTGCCAATGTCATAAGTGGCTCCGATACCACCGACTTCACGCTTGGCAATCAAAGAGTTGACTTCCTCAATGTGGCTTGCAAGGACCTCTTTGGAGACGTCCTTCTGGTAGACAACAATGTAGGAGTCTTTGACAACATCGCGGGCATCAAGGTTGCGGATCTTGAGGTTTGCAGGGGCAGGAGCAGCAAAGACAGCTGGTGCAACGAGAGCAGCCAAAGCCGCGAGGCGACCAAGATATGAGACCATGACGGGCTAAAGAAGTACCGTGGAGACAAAGACGAGAGGAGTCTGATCGAATGAAGCTGAGAAGGTTGAGCTTAGGGATGAAGAACTGAAACTCCATGGGATATCATCTTGTATTTATACTTGTTGAAGCTATCCTTTTTGGCAGGTAGGCAGTGTAGTATCACTTCTTTCAAAGTCAAGAGAGCCGACAGACAGCCAAGACACCTGCAATCTGTGACACTTACCAATCTGAACCCTGGATTCCGTAGAAGCCCTTGAACACCTTCTCGAATAGTCATCATCATCGATGATCTGAAGGGGAGCGATTGTTGAAGAGGAAGCTCTAGAACGCCACACGCGCTGGCAGTGGGGGAGGCGTTCGCCGTCAACTTGGCCTCGTCGGACAACTCAGGGGCTAGAGTCGCTACTCGCTTGTGATAGGATTGTTGACGGAGATGGGGTCTCGCAAGAGGCTGCCCTAAGCCACAAGTCCGGACAAGGCACGGTAACAGGGAGCTAGATCAAGCCTGCCGATCGCAACCCTACATAAGTGCCGAGCCAACAGAAACATCAGATAACCTTTAAGCTTCGATGTGCCTGGTCACTGCACACCATCGCTAGTGTGGCATCTTGAGAGCGAAAGAGGCAAGTGACAAGACTTTGATACATGAGAAAATACCTGGTTGGCGAGATGTTTGGATTGACAAGGCTTCGAACCAAGCAATCAAACTTGACGGCACTGCAAGTGCTACCCCTCGCACATCGATAAGGATGCAGACAAAGTCCTGGGGTAGAATCTCGCCATCGATTCGACTCAACATCAACCTTCCCGAACAAGGCTGCCTCCGAAAGCAGCTCACATTATTGTGCTGAGGTTTTGGTCGAGGTACATGCTTGGCAGGTGCATGCGAGGGGCTCAAATTTCGGAATGGCACTGTAAAATGCCGTGCTCCGACGTGCAATTGTGGATTATGGATAGACCGCCCCCTGAAATGCTCATCCGATGTTGATGTTGTCCTCGGCTTCTGAGCTCTGATTGCACTACTTTCCTTCCAGCCCCGCTCCTTGTGTCACGGAGCTATGATAGTCGCGTGCATTATCGTGGTTGCTTATCATGACCGTTGACTTGGCATCTGCTGGACAGACCATTCAAGAAGTTCCATTCGCGAGCAGTTCGGATGAAGGCTTGTTGCCAAGGAGAAACTTCAGTCGCATGATTCGACAGCCGGAGAAAGCTAGGACGAAATGGAAATGTCGTCAAGTGGACTCCGCGGCATGAAGGAGATTGTAGGGGTCAGCGATGACATGAAGGAGCTGGTGCATATTAGTAAGAACAACCGTAGCAGAGTTGCGCAGGCCTAAATAATTGAGTATAAGTAGTATTGTTGATTTAATGTATGTCTGGCGAGTCATTTCAGATACGGAATAATTATTTCGTGCAGATATCATTCGCTTGTTGTTACTGGACTCGCTCGCTTGATCTGTCTCCTCTTTTTAATCTTTAAAGTTGGGCTTTGTCTCCGTCCAGGACCCATTTTCATGTGCGCTCCCGCTTGAGACACCAGAGATTCAGGTGATATGGCATGCCGTGATATGGCACAGCCGTCCAAGTGCCGATGCCCCGACCTCCACATATCCTCAGCAATCCATCACACGATCGCGATGGCATCCGCATTATCTAAGTTTCCTCCTTCCATAAAGGGGTTCGTTGAAGCCACTTGTGCCTGCACTTGTAACTGACTTAGGATTGACTGATGGCTTGAGGTATCTGCAGATCATTTCTACCTTTCCTAGCTGCCTTTTTCTGTAAGTGTCCATGCTTTAGACGCTGCCGTTCTCAAGTCGCTGCTATTGGCTGTGTGGTATATCCCGTAGCTTTCTAGGCTTATGGGCTAGGTTGCTTGACTCAGTCAAAGGGGTCTTCTTCGATACAAAGTATTCACTGACTCAGATGCCAGATAGGCTTGCTGTGTGCTATGTCAGGAGACCTACTTCAACCTAGTAGCCAAATCAAAGCAAACAATGACCGCCATGAAAACCTGGGCATATGATTCCGAGTTTCTCACAGCTCTCTTGCTCTTGCCTTTCCACAGCTACAAATGCTGACAAGGTAGGTGTACTGGATGCATGCTGCAGCACACAGACAGGTCTAGTCCCCCAAGGAATCCTCCAACAAGGCACGTATCGGCTTTCCTATTTCTGATAATACTCCCTCTTTCCGTGCAGCCTTGCTCTGCACAAGGCTTCTAGTTCAATGTGCCGTGCTTCCATTGCATGTGTCTCTAGATCCCCAAGATATCAAGTCCACCCGCATCTTTTGACTTTCCTTTTTCGTTGCCTCCAACCTGTGTTCCTGACGGCTAGCAAAGGCAATCCTCCTCCAGCGTCTACATATGCCGCTCGCCCAGCACTGTAGGCTCTACTTCCTGTACTACAGGAAGGTGGAAAGTCGCTACCTTCCTCAAAGAGAGCTGCGTACCGGAGCCAAGCTGACTCTACCTTTCGTCAAAAGCCATGCCCAAAGTGCAAGAATGGCGCAAACGTTGAAGAAAGAGAAGACTAAAGAGCCGCCGAAAATAACCGAGTGGTATCTCCATGCGTTCGAAGGGGTCATACCGATTCTAGTGACGGCGATGGCCCATGGAAGCATCCAAAGAAGGTTGGAGCCAAGCGCTTGGATCAGATACCAGTTCGTTGTTGTGGCTAGCAGGATGGCGGAGATCTGATAGTTCAGAGCGTAGAAGATGTAACACCAGTCAATAGTCTGTTGACAAGTGTTAGCGGATATCGCCATTTGAGTTCAAGTCGGGCTTTGACTTACGCGCCACATCTTTTGTGTAATATTGGCAACTGGTTTGGATTGAGAGAGGTAGAAGGCAAAGCCGTCGATACCCCAGATGGAGAGGAAGATACAGAATGGGATCTCGATGGCGAGTGCGATGATGCAAGATATCCACGCGGGGCGGGTGATGACTGTTTCTTGTTAGCAAATGTTCGCTTTGTTAACCCGAATGTGAGTCGTACTGCTGAGGTCTCTTCTTGTTGCTTTGGCTCTCTTTCGTTCTGGTCCAACTTGTGCTCTCCACTTCCCCCAGGAATGTCCTACGAAGGTCAAGGTCGATGCTTCAAGGGCCTTCAGGACATGTCAGTTGTATCCAATTCACGATCATATCTCACAACATACCTGTACCGGAACCATCACGATCCCCCACCTGATGGTGTTGAACACACCCCAAGCAGTGGCATAATCCGAACCCATATCTACGATCCCATGAATCAACCAAAGATATATGGCATTCCTCATCGCCGACTCCAGAAATGTCGGAATACCTGGTCTGACCAACGTCTTCAGCGCTTTGTAACTCGGCTTGACTCTCTCCTCTTCTCCACGAGAGGATCGCTGCAACTTGAGAGCAATGAAGACAAAGTACACCAGTCCAGTCACCGCTGATGTCAAGTCACAAGCCATCCGTATCAGTGCCTGCCCATTGACTGTGGGCACTCTGCTGCCCACGTGAAATTTCGAGATGATGAGTAAGTCCAGGACGATATTCACGATGAACTTGACCGAGCTGATCACAAGCGGAACATCAGGATGATCCAGCGCTCTAGTTGCTGATGCCACCGCAACTTCAAGAGCAGATGACAACGCCTGTACAGACGAGATCCGCACATAATCCAGACTCGTCTCTCTGACTTCTCTTGGGACAAAAGCAGCTGCGAGTTCCTTTGAACTTCCGATAAAGACAAAAGTCAAGATGAGTCCCAAGATAGCTTGGACTGCGATGAGCGTGGATGACAAACTCAGACGCGAGCGAATCGTTCGTGTTGTCTTGTCCCCGATGACCGTATATGCCGTGCGGGGAAGTCCTTCGTTGAGAACCTCGACGACAACACCAATGTAAGTGTAGACGTCTGTGGTGACCACTTTGCTTGAGTCAATGTTCGCGACCCAGAGCTTGCTCAATGTTCCGTACAGAGCTGGGAGCATGTATGCTCCGAAGTTGAAGAGCAGTGAGCCATAGTATCTGGATTCTGTCAGCACGACTTTGAGGCTCATGCGACTCGAAGCTTACGTTTGTCGACTGGCGAGCTTCTTCAGCCTCGTCCTCGTGCCACTCCCATCTTCCACCTCTGCATGCTCATTGCCAATTTCATTCTCAGTCTCAACGGTCTGGATGTCTTTCGCAGCCAACATCTTGTAAATATTGCCGTCTTTAAACCTGAAATTGAATCTGTTCGCGAACAGCGACAGCGATGAGATCCTCATCTCTTCTGCTCCCCTCTCATCACTGTCCACTGTCCACGGTTCTTCTTCGCTTCAGGATGCCAGTGGCAACACCGTAAAGTGAGGGGTTGCAGCGCAGCGCCCAATCGTTCGCGACGCCGAGTTTAGATTGTTCTTGGAAGACCTAGATCCCGTAGTTTTGGGGACGGGCCGGATATCACAGCTGAGTTGGGCGATGTTGATTGCTCTTGGATGTGTGGCGATTGCTCGTTATGGTTGTTTGCAGATAAGGTGGTGGGTGGGTTTTTGTGACAATGCTGGGGTCAGCGTGGGGTTTCTTGTGTAACGTGAGCTCTGGTTGGGTCAGATTCATGGTTTTTTGATGTTGTTCACTATGATGCCTTGGAAAAAGATAGACGGTGAATAGTTGTAAAGCTTTGTTGCTCACACAGGGCCTCAAAAGTCTGTCCAGAAGATGTGATCTCTGAACATGCAACGGAAGGCTGAAGGAAGCCAGAATTTGATCGCAACATGGCTTGGAGATATTGTGAGAGAACAAATGTTATTTATATAAAGTATGATGGCTATTCCAAATCTAGATCGAGACCAAGAGAGTGTCTGAATACTTCTTGGGATAACTTCCTCCCACTTTTTACAGATGAAGCGTAAACAGCTCGCTTCGAGCATTCGACAGTCAGCCTCGCGGTGACCGCAACGACTTCTACTATGGCAGGCGTGATGCTTGTTCCACTCCACCTTGGATCCCATTCATGCGCGGAGAACATGTTCCTCAGAGCCTGTTGATGCCGAGATATCGTGGCCGCATGGCCAGCCTCTGCGTTGTCTAGACTTCGTCACTCCGATGTTCGCCGATTCGATCAAGCCATATATCCAGGAAATTCCAGAACATCAGCACCTCATGGCCACATCGAAGCTGCAAACTCCTTGTGCGCACCAGTAGCTCCAATGAGCGTACTGAACGGATCCTTCGCGACATAATGCCCACTCAACCACGTTGCACCAGTACTTTTCTTGAGATATTCATGTCTCCTCAACGCCACACTCCAAGCGAAGCTGTCATAGCCCATACCGATGAATTCTGAAACCTTCGTCATGACGAGGAGATCAACCATAGCTTGCTGGTCGACCGTCAGTTCCAGTAGGCCCTCTAGGTCTTTGCCTTTGAGGAGATCGACTTTGGATGTTGCATCAATCTCGTCCGCGTTGGCATCCAAAATGAATCGTGAAATCTCCGAACCATGGGCAGAAGCCACATAAATGAGGGAGATGTTCTTCCGCATGGCATGCCCTAGGTAGAGTTTCGACTGTGCCTCGTAGTTGGCATTCTGGCGGTCTTCCTCAGATAGTATGTCCAGCTTGATCTCAGTACTTAGGTATACACCCAGAAGGACGTTCTGCAGCATGAGGTCCTTTAGATTGAGTGGCTCGTGATACATCTCAGCTAGATTCTGCAGAACCATAGTAGCAAACCTCCTCGCATCAGTGCGAGCTTTGAGTATCTTGCCGAAGTGCTGTTGAAATGCTTCTCCGTCAGTCGCTGTCGGGTATTTGAGGTATGAGTCGCCCAGCCGTACGATCGTTGGTCCTTTGCGCTCAAGTCCCTGTTGCGATAGCCATTTGTAGAAAGCAGCTCTCCAGTCTCCCGCGAAACGGTCCCCAACTTCCACAGTCTTGATAATGGCTTCTGGCTGCAGAGTTACAGGCTCATTGGCATTCTCTCCATCCTCAATGCCAAACCCAGTCTTATAGATGCGCATCTGTGGACAAGACAGTCCCATCGACGTGACAAAATGCTCCCGATCAAACATATATGCCAAATCCGTCGTATTTCCAGCAAGTATCCCTCCATGATCGTCCCTCACCACAATCCTGGGTACTACCAAACTCCCACCAGCAGCCATTGCCAGTCTCACGCATCCCAAGAGGGACGTTCGCACCTCTGCGAAGGTACCAGTCGGTTCCTGGCAGGTAAACACGACGCTGGTATTCCACTGCGTTTCTGCGCATAGCTTCTTGATTGAAGGCGCGTGGAGAGGAGGGTAATCGAAGATATCGGTCGCGCGATCGCTTTGAGGCGCATTCGAGTATATGTTCCATGGAATATGGGTCGGAAATGTGTAGGGACGATCGAAAGCTACCCAGATCCAGACAATTGCGAGGACGAAGATGGCGATGGACGCATATCTGCGATTGACGCCTGCTGGAAGCTCCATTGTCAGTCTGGCATATGCGGTTTGGAAAGGAGGGAGAATGGCATGGTCAAGAGATGGGTTTCCATGCTGGATAGTTATTTTAGAGCGGGTCGAGGATTGGAAGCAAGGAAATGGTGGAGACAAAAGTGGTCAAGCTTGAGTTCCCCAGATTTTCAGGGGAAGAAAGTTGCCCCTGGCTTGGCGGGCCCTTCCTGTTCTCCTGTTCGCGAGCTCTATACGAGCGAGGCAGTTGAAGCCATCTTCTATCGTCTTTCCCACGGGCTTAATCTCAACTCTTTACCTCTACTTATCTGGATGTGCTGATATCGTCAGAATGTTTCGTTGCAGCATAGATTAACAGTAGTTTCTCGATTATGGTGTACCTCCCAATCACTACCACTAGTACATGAGTATGTAAACTTTACGCCGTCATACGGCCCTCGAGCCTACCTGGCTCATCACATGTCCTGTGTGCAACTCCGATAAGACTCTCCTAGGGTATTTGGTTTACCTCCTTTGAATATGAGCAGTACTGACAGGAGATGTAGAGACACCACCACATCTTCTTATTGACTGTCTGGGGTCCATGTGGGAGGCACTGCCTCTAAAGTATCCTGTCCCAACCGGAAGCTTCATTGCGAACCTGAATGGCCATTCAACCTCCATTTCATTCATTCCTTCTCTATACTTGCAATGTGCAAAGCTGTCTGTCTGAGCAGTCCTCAAGAACTTCAGTCATCGTCGAGGAAGTCGCGACCGTTCAAGAACATGGCAAGAGGGCAGAAATTCCTGCCAGATGTCCTTCTTTCTCCTTCTTTCTCCGAACACCTCAAACTATCTTTGCTGTCCGAGAAGAATCCAAGTCCAGCTAAGGTAGCAGTACTCAGGAATTTGTCTCACGGGGCGTTGCACGGAGTTCTCACGGTTTGTTTGCTCAGGTTCTCACCATGTCATTTTGGCCCTCCAGCTTCGCCCGCTGTTCCCCAGCACTACAGCTAGATCCTCGTCTCAACTTCAAAGACAAGGAATGGTGGTAGTCCTTCTGAGCTCGGAGCTTCATTAATGTTTTCGTGCCAGATGCCGGCTACTGGCTTCTAACTTCCGATGTTGGTGGCTTTCCGAGTCGCGGCTCGTAGTGAGTGCCTCCTCTCGTAGCTGGCACTGTCTTTCCATCTGACTGACACGTCTAGCTTCGCCAAAACCCATGGCCTCGAGAATTGCATCAGCCTGAGAGTTTTGGCCGCTAATTTTCGTTCTTTACTGTCGTCAGATGCGAAAGCCTCTGGCCTACAGATTTGTCACCATGCCGAAGTCACCTACACGCCCTCTGGCCGAGGCCGTCTAAAGCACATTATTGTGTCAATCCAAAGTTGGAAGATAGAGTAGTCATACATCCACGAATGAGTGCGAGCAATGGGGTAAGGTCCCTCGGTGCATAGAAAAAAGGCAGCGCTGATATCATTCATCACAGCCTCGTTACATGCCTCCGAACTACAACCAATATCACCGTGGCCTTGCATTATAGAAGCCTTGACAGATATTTGTGCTGAATGCTTGCCGGTCTTTGCTCACAGGATATCCCCAAGTCCTAGGATAATTCAGACACTCATCATATTTGATATCCACGAAGGATGCTGACATTATTATTGAGTTGTCAGTCCGGTAACGAAGGAAGCATCATCGTGATCCAAGCAGGAATATATGGAAACAACCTTCCCTCATTGGGCACCGAAGGCTCCTCACAAGTTGTTCTGTCACAGACAAGCGACAACAGCCAACGCATCAAACCAATCAGCGGCGTCGCTCTTTCGGCTGTGGCTGCATGCCCAAAGCAGCCTCCACCCAGCCCAATCAATATACGTTGGGCCGCAACGACATCTTCCTGTGAGTTTGACGTGCTGTATCCGATTTGTTCCTGACGCGGGGCTGAAGTTAATCTTACTAGCTGTAGGGTGCATTGGGCATGAAAGGGCATTCAGTGTGCCAATCAGTGGGTAAATTACTTTCAGGTAAGGGCTACAACTACGTTGGCCTTCTAGGTTCGCATGAAACAGATAGGCAGATTCCCAACCCGAGACTCGGCGCTGTGTTTCTCATATGTCGAGGACAGCCTGCTGTCATCTCTCTGATTATTCCTTCGACTTTCCTATTTAGAAGTTCTATGCCATTTCACGTCGGGTGCTTCTGCAGTGCAGTCTTCACCGCAAGTTCAAGATATCCCACTTCTCAGCCCAACACATCTCAGAGCCCTAGAACTCATATTTGTTTATCATCTGTTTTGTTCAATATGGCATTACCAGATAGGTATCCATCACCCCACCGTGCTTCGTTCCTCCCTCCTGCCCATCCTCCCTCCAGCTACCCAGAGCGGAGTCCACGCTTTCGTGGGCCAGCTCTCGCGGATGTCGAAGCTGCAGTCCGCAGTAATGCACAGAGGCTCGACTCGCAGTGGCAAGACACGCAGAACCATCCTCCACGCTGGGTTCCAAACGATGATCACTACGAGAACGAATATCTGCCCGGACGAGTAAGCAGCAGCACCTTATCCCCATCAGAAAGACCGGAGCCCTCGCCACCGCTATCAAGTAACGCACCCTTCTATGTACCACGGAGTCCTGCCTCAGTGATGCCACATCCACAATACCAGGGGAGACCGGATCATAGAATGGATTTCGACCCTGCCGCTTCCTATGAATACGATTATCGAGCTCAATACAGCCCAGGATATCAGCCTCCTCTCCTCTCAGAACAGCATCTTCCTCCCTCATATCTCCAACCTCCGATGCCCGTTTATGACCAACAACCTCGCTGGTCAGCCTCAGGACCATCGGATCGTCTGCCGAGTCCTGAACGATATGGTCAAGGTCAACCACCCCGGGAACGTGAACGTCTCGCACCGCTGAGACCTCCACCTCCGCCTCAAGCTGTTGGTATGCAAAGAAGTTATTCTCAAGGAAGACATGCGCGAGCTCCGTCGAGTAGTAGACGCAACCCGTATCCGACAAATGACGGGAGAGGTAGGGTGAGTTCTAGCTCGAGGTATCATGGTGGTGGCAAGAGAAGGTTCGAGAAGAGGAGTGGGTATGGTCAGAGAAATTCTGGGTACTAGGATGGGTCGCCTGATCTTTGATTTCTTGCTTGCTTGTTTTGCGAATTGCTTTTGAGCGAGTGGATTACGGATCCGATGTCCTGGTACCAGCCAGCAGAACCTCGCTAGAGGTTGGATGTGTAACATGGATGGCACCTGCCGACCCTCATCCCCTGATGAGGATGGATGGACTGATACTCGGATTCCACTTTGGATATTGCTGAGGATGTTCCTATCCTCAAGCCATGGATGGAAAGTGCCTCCTCGCACTTATTGTTGTTGCTTCCACGCTAGACACTATACGAGTCTTTGTCTGATGGATGATCACCGCAGCATTGTAGGCTGCTACTATTCTATGGACAGATGACTCACTGCCCGAGTCTGAACAACATTTATGAAGGACGGAACCACAACCTTTCCTGTGCGTGGGCGCTCCACTGACTTGTCCATTCACTTGTCGTCCCCCAACAGCCAGGTGATCAAGCCCATGCCGTGGGGGTGTCCCTTTATACCCCAGATTGGATTGGAGTATTCATAATTGCCAGTCTGTTTTGCATTTGCTGTTTTACTTTGTGGCTGGCGTCAGAAGAGATTGAGATCATGCCATGTCTTGTTCTTGGAGTCATTTCTGGTCGGTGCATCGGGGAGTCTTCAACATAGATGCGAGCACTTTGGCAGTCGTAGGTAGCAGTGGAAGGCAGCATTCGCGCAGTCGTTTCATCCCTACTTCTGGACCTTGTGCTCGCTGTGAAATGAGATGTGCAGTACATCAAGTAACGAGTGCCTATTTCATTCTCGCACCGCTCATTTCATGTCTATCCATAGGGTATCAACCATGACTTCAAGGAACGTATTCACGGTTCTAGCATCACTAACATCATCCATAACTGTCGCAAATATCGAGTGAACAAAGTAGCAGTGTCGACTTCCCACTCGACGGCCTCAGGCTATAGCAGTCTTCATGATCACGCACGTCAACCAAACGTACTGTAGAAGAGAACGTGCTTTGCAGGCCAGCGGTCCCTGTCCGTATCAGGCATTCATAACTGCAAAACATTATTTTAAACCTAGACCTAGACAAGCTATCTTTTTGGCGATGAAGATTGATAGTATCAGTAGCCCAAAGTTAGGAAGTGAAGTATACTTCCCGTCGGCATGGAGACCTACTTTCTAGCTTCTATTTCTCACGATTTTGACTTTGGTAGATCGAATAATGCGAGGGATATCCAGGACAGTAGATATGGGTCAAAATATGCTACAGTGGCAAAGGACTCGAAACAAAATCGAAGGGTGATGGGTGGGAGATCGGAAGTTAGGCTACTTATCTTTGCCTTCCGCGGTGTGACACCTGACGAGATGATCGTCATGCTGGATTTCCCCGGTTGGTTGATTTATGAAGGCTCTGGGTGAAAGCTTAACTCACTATTCCAGATGGCCTGTTGGGGGTCTGTGACATCTGTTTTGTAGCTGACGAGTAGCAGGCTGGTCTTCAGACACCAGGAGGATAGTAGCAAGTGTACACTTATAGATTTGTTGCTGATCTACACGGGGCAGAGACCGAGTAACTTGCTGAGGAAGTAGAAGGACAGCCACTGAAGAGGGTTTAACTCGTCCATATGTTTATGGCGAAGCATGAATGTGGCACGTCGTTGCCTCGGAGTTTACGGGTCTTGCTAAAATCTTACAGGGACGGGAGAATCAGCCTGACTGACAGACCCACTTGGGCAAGACGAGTTTTGGGTAAGTCAAGATCGACGGGCATACACGCGGGAACGGAAGCATGCATTAGTTTATGGAACTTTGTAAATTTTGCATGTCTGGGGAAGAGCTAAATAGCTAGCTATCTCAAAGCCGACGGAATTTCGCCTTGGGGAAGCATCTACTCGGCAACCAGAACAGCCCTGAATCTAACCTTCCCAGAAGCCATATGCTCCAGTGCTTTCTGGGCGTCCTTCAAGGGGAACTTCTCGATCATGCACTTGATACCGTGGAGCTGCGTAAACGCGATAGCCTCCTCGGAGTCAAGAGCATGACCACTTGGGAAACCACAGACAGAAGCAGCTTTCATGATCAAATCGACTGAGTTGACCTCGACCCCTCCGCAAGGGGAGAGAATCAGAACCTTTCCGCCGGGCTCGAGACCACCAGTCAAAGGACTAATGGCTTTAGGATCTGGGCCCGTGCAGACGATGAGGCTTGCTCCTCCCATTTCCATGAGTTTCTTGGCTGCGTCGTCCTTGGATGTGTTGATGTACTCGTGAGCACCGAGCTTCTTTGCGAAGTCGCGCTTGCTGTCGCTGGTGGAGAGGGCAACGACCTTGTAGCCCATCTTGTTCGCATATTGAAGTGCTAGATGGCCGAGACCTCCGAGTCCTTGAACGGCAACAATGTCGCCAGGGGTGATCTGTAACTTTCGAATAGCATTGAAGACTGTGACGCCTGCGCAGAGGATTGGGGCATATTCAGCTGGGTCGACCTCTTTTGGGACTCTGACGGTAGCCTCGGTTCTCAAGAGAACGTATTCTGCGAATCCTCCATCCTTTGTTACGCCGTTGATAGCACCATTCTGGCACATCTGGAATTGTCCTCTGTTACATTGCTTGCATGTGCCATCGTGTCCCCCGTGCCATGGGCCTCCGACTCTGTCCCCCACTTGCCATTTCTTCTCGCCGTCCCCGACTGCCACAACATCTCCAATGATTTCATGACCTGGAACTATAGGAAACGCATTGCCAAACGCGCCAGCTTGTACATGACCATCACTCCCACAGACGCCAGATGCAAGGACCTTGACGAGGACTTGTCCTGCAGATGGGTGTTGGAGGGGAACGTCTTTAATCGTGAGGGGGTCGTTGACTTTTTCGAAGGAGGCAACTTTGTAGGTTTTTGGGAGCGACGGCATGGCTGCAATTGACGTCCGAAGCTTCTGTAGATTTTGTTGTCGTAGGAGAAGACGTTTGTGATTGTATTGTGATTAACTGGGTTATTTGGAAGTGAGGAATTGCTGGCAGATTGAAGTTAGTTCTTGGTGGGAGACCTACCTTTATATTTTCGTCTCGAAGACCCCACGTCAGTGCCGCATGCTTGAAGGCATAGCTGTCGACTACGTAGGAATGTACCAAGGAAAGCACCTTACATTCATGATCAGAGAACTCTCATTGGCTGCCCTGCAGTAGTAGTTGGGTGTAGTCCGAGTCCGATTCTCCGAATGAAGCCCCTCTCTTCAACCCCTCCAATCCATCTGACTTAGCTTCATTCGCTTCCAAAGCTCACCAAGCCCTTTGCGGTAGTGTGTTTTCCGTTTTGGTAAGCGTTTACGCTTTATGTCCGAAGCATCGAGTCGTGGCTGAAGTTGGTGAGGGGGCGCATCGGAATTAACATTTATAACTGCGGGGACCAAGAAAGCTGGCAACCGGATTGGGAAATACTCTCGCCGGACATAAGAGCTGACCCAGCTATGGGGTAGCCAGATCGAATAGGAGATAAGACCTATCAACGGTCTGCAGCCATGGACTTGTGATGCAGCGGTATGCACTACTGTATGGACCGGGGATTTGACTTTGTGTTGACATCATGGGATCCGCCGGCAGCTGATAGCCAGGGCGGTGAACCGCAGCAGAATTGCCGAAGGTCGATTACATAAGCTTCGATTCTTCTTTCGCCTTCCCATCCCCTGTCCTTCACACACCCACTCTGCTTTCTGTTGGACTTCTATTAGTAACTTTCTATTACTACAATGCAAATGTTCTTCTTGAAGCTCAAGATGGTTTTGCTGTCGCAGACACAATACAAAGCTTTCCCATTCCCTCGTCTCTGTATCGTTCACTGAGGCATTTGCCAAGTTCGTCACCATCGTTATTTGGCTGGTCTTGTCATGGTGCTCCAAGCTGGAGCAGACTCACGATGCAAATATTGATCAGAAAAGCTACATTCTGTATCTTCATTAAATGCGACTCGGCCATCGAGGACAAGAACCGAATACAGACGGCAGTCACCCGTGAGTGGTGAGTCTTTGTACGATGCTGTGCAACAGTAGAGAGCGATAAGCAGTGCGATACAGATGACCTGTCAATTGGATGGCCGGATGTCTGCATAATTCCGCATCGGCATCTTCGTCTTCTCGGCTCTATGTGACCAAGTCCTCTCTTCCGCATGCTCGGCCGCTCCCAGTAAGTTACGTCCCTTTCAGGGGCGCTTTTCGGTTCATACGCCGCCGTAATTGGAACGAGAGCGAGGGCGCTGCAACAATATATGGAGTTCGTCCCGACAGTCTGGTTACACCGGGCCTATCATCCAATATCTCTCATGATCTGCCAATCAGCAAGTCGAGTTTCCTGCTCCATGTCCTCTGTCATTCGCATATCATCTCCGACCTGTGGCGCCACCAACATTCGCATTTGGAACCAACAAATTGACCCTCTTTATCCAATTTCATTGGTTCCCCAGTCACGATCATACCTATCGATAGCTCGAATTTACGCACCGAATGACCAACGTGGGTGTGCGATCCGACAGAACGGTGTCCTTCCGATGTAGAAAGGTCACCGTTTCGTCCGCCAGGCCACATTTGATGGTCATCTCTTGTCACCATGTCTTCTAACAAACTCTAAACTCGCTTTTCAGTTGTACTAACCGTGGACTTCCACGACCAGAGCCACTTGTGTGGCGCTGCGGCCCGTCTTTAGTCAGTGGGCAGGTTTGACATGTGTTAAGAGGCAATGCAGCGTTCAACAATGTTCGATTGATTCTTGTACTTTCAAGACTTGTCATTAACGCATGAACAGTCCTCGATCTGTCTTTACTTCCATCGAAGAATCTTCCCCGCCGCTGTCCGAATCCGGAATACCTGTAGTCTGGCAGGAACATATCTCTCTTCTCGGCTTACCACGAGGGGGACTCAAAGCGTTCAAGACGCTGGACGAATCCTGGCTGTACCAGGTGCACAGTTACTCTAACGTATCCCGTGGTCATACGATACTGAATCTGAACACAGAATTCGAACTGGCCACTAGGTGTTTCGAGACGATTACATCGCTATATGCACACGACAGATCTTTACGAGGTCACCCAATCCGAGGAGACAGGGTTCTCAAAGCTTGTGGATCTCTTCATCGCCGCCTCAAGCCTGCCTAAATCAAATGCGGCTCGACAAATACTTGCTGCAAAGTGTCAGTCTCTGGTCAACGAATCAAGTAAAGCTTGGGCTGAAGAGGGCGTGATTGAGCGGAAAGCTTGCGCGTGGAGAAAAAACGCACAGTTTCAAACGCTCTGGGATGCCGAAGTTGCGAAATTGGAACGTTCAAAAGCATTTGTTGAGCAAACATCATCTGACCTCGATCTTGGAGAATCTTTGGGGATGTCAAGGCGCAATTCTGCTTCAATCAATCGAGGCCTCTTGGAGGATAACATATCTGCAAAGGTTAAGTCACAAGGTTTACATCCGTCATTTGCTGACCATTGTGTAGAGAACTGCAGAAGAGGAACGCAAGTCCGGGGAGCCATCAAAGCGCGCACGACGGAGCTCTTCGCGCTTTGTACAGGATGATGCTGGAGACTTCATCATAGTGTCTTCGGCCGATCGCAAAAAGAGGGCCTCCGTTGATGTCAGCATAGAGGACGAGAATGCAATGTCAACATCGACTCATGATGGTTCCAGGTCGCCAATTGGGAGGATGCATCCGGACTGCGAGGTATCTAAAGAGGAAGCGCAGAAAGCTGAGGATGTTTGGAATTCGCTGCAATCATCTCCAAGAACCAACGAAGCGGCACGACCTTATACTTCTTGGTCGGATATCTCTCGAGAGAAGGATTTTTGCTCGCCTTCGCCCAGTGAAGAGTCTTCCTCGGTTGAAGTAATACCGTGTCGACGAGTCTCTGCTACAAGTCCAAGAGGCTTAGTAGGGTTTGCTGCCCCAGCTTCAGAGTGGTCTTCTCTTCATGGCGGTGGTCATGCAAAGACAGTTGCCGTCAGAACGCCAGGCTCCGAAAGTCATGCAGATCCAATTCCTTCCTCCCAACGCTCCACTCCTCAAGCTCAGGATTATGCGCACCACCAGCCTTGTACCATGTCACCATCGACTGGTCAACAGCGTACTCCCTTGCCATCTCGACGAGAGCAGAGCCCATCGCATAACGGCACTACTAGCCCCTTCGGTGCAATGGCGCGTCCATCGACTGAACTCTCACAACCTCCGCCTTCTATTTCTGAACAGTATCTGGCTCCAATGGACCAACAGCAAACAGATGAATCACAGGTCTCTGGCGCTGACGGTAATTCGCAAGAGATTTCTCTGAACTCATGGGGCGTGTCGAGTAGCATGCGAGAATCACAAGAGCTGAACAGCCAGAGACCAAGCTGGACGTATGGACATCGAGGTCCCGAGCCTCAAGCTCCTCAATCAGATGACCTCCCGAATGTAATTGGCTCTCCAGCTGCCAACACTGGCTACAATATGGCATGTACGGTGCCAAGTAACATGCCTTCGCGCGATTCTGGGCCTTTTAGTACCTTTCCTTCCAGCTTCTCGGTACTCACGACTGAGTCTGTACAGCAAAAATTTCAAGCAAAGTCTGGAAAGAAGCGTGGGAGAAAACCAGCAAATCAGAATGTTGAGCAGCCAGTTTCAGAGCCGGCCGTTGACAGATCAGCGGGTGTTGCACATGAATATGCCAGGCTAAGAGAAGCATCTAATACTTCACAAACAAACCACGAAACTATATCTGCACAGAGTGGATTACCCGCAATTTCGGTTTCCCATGGCTTTTATCAGACAAAGTTGCCACCGAGGCCTACTCTGACGCCTCCTCCGAGGCCTTCGGCTCACCCTTCGGGAACCTATCGACCTCCTGCCATAGAGTTCACAATCAATAATGAAGCGCAAAGCGACCTGTCACCTAGTGACTTCCAATCCTGTGTGGACAAATTCAAGCGCAACGCCAGAGCTATTGTCACCCGTATCAATAACCCCAATAGCGTCCATGAGATCGATGTGATCATGTTTGAACCCATGCCTTGGTTCTTGAGGTGGTACTTGGACACTACTGGCATGGCAGAGGTCGGAACTTTGAAATTTGAGTTGATTGATGTCCACTGGTTGCAGGATAACTCAATAGTCGTCCCCGAGGGGGATCTTCTTCGATTTCGAGCTCTTAAGCAGCACATCTGGGACTTGTATTGGATCGCGATGGATATGAACAAGTCTCTGGGTCGATTTAGGGTTACCATATCACCATATCCACCACTCCCTGAAGGTGAAGCTGCTGCTGCTCACGAATGGAAGGCTGTGAACTCTGGCAAAGGAGCGGCAAATTATGTCTCGGCACCCCCTGCGCAGAGAATTTTGGTTGTTCCCACGGGAGTTCCCAAGAAGTTTCAGGCCCAGCCTCAATCTTCGCCTCCAAGCCAGGAATTCATGTTTTCGCCTCCGCCTCCGCCTCCGCCTCCACCATCGACTTCGACGCATCAAGTCTCCCCCCATAGCGACTCCCAAGCCTCCGCATACCACCTCCCTCGGCCATCTCCTCCGAATTTACCAGCCAAATTCCCGTCGCCCGATCAATCAACGTATCAACACGGTCCCTATTCCGGAGATCCCTTTTCCCCTCCCCCCAAAAACAATGCTGAAATTAGGGATGTCGGCATAAAGTCTCAACAACAGCAATCACTTTATAGCCCAGTAGAGTACAGGAGGTCAATTTATGATCAGCAGTTACTCCGAGAGTATGCTCTCTCCTTGGTAAGCGTAACTTATCAAGACTTGAAGGTATTTACAATCCAATACTGACTGCATAAGAATTTGCCCAATGCCGAACTCTTGCCCGAGGAATCGACTGTCAAAGACAAGTTGCCTTATAAAACAGGTTCCGAAGTCTGCGCTGTTGTGGTTGACAAGAGGAGTGGCAAAGGCCAAGTCACTGTGAGCGGCAAAGGATATGTGACTCTCGCCATTCCTACCGGGCCTAATGAGCCAGATGAACATTTCAAAAAAGTCATAATACAGCCGAAACAGACATGTATGCTTCATGGTGGTGCTGTCGTACTATACTTCAGGCGTTTGAATATTCCTCCACCTCCGACGTCCCGACCGATCATGCCTACTGCCGAATCAAACGATCGATACGCAAAAGATGGACGTCCTCCCAGCTCGTCAAACGATCAAGGATTGCGTAATGCTGCCTTCCGTGATGATCGCCCACCGCCACCTCCTCTCTCTCCACACCCTCATTATCTGCAAAATTTGCAAAGACAAGAGCGCATGTCAAGCAGTTCCAACGTCGATATCAAAATCCGCGTCCAAGTCGATGGAACTGGCAAATTCAGCATCCCCTTCGACAAATCCGTCCTTCGACCCAAAATCAACACCACCGAGTTCTTTTCGTGGTTTGCGAGCCAAAGCCGACAATCTCCTCCTCACCCTCCACGCCATCTAAAATTCACGTTCAAGGACGCGATGCCCATGCCTCAAGCCACCGAGATTTCTGCAGGCAACGAAGACCATTTCAACTATATGCGCAAAGATATCAAGGTGCAGTGTGAGAAGGCGAAGAGGTTCATGCCTGAACTGAAGGAGTTTGTTATTCTGGTCACGGTGCCCGGGTTGGTTTCGCCAAATGTTGAGGAGGAGGAGGAAGATTGGTAAGAGGGTGGTAAGGGTTAATATGCGAAAGACCATCGAATATGGAAATAGACTTGAACGAGCGAAGATAAAGCGAATCGCGGTCTATAGTCAGAGACAGACCAGACAATTCTTTTGCTGCCAAAGCAATCTACCTGCCAGGAGAAGCATCGATAAATCTGCTGGTTGTCATTGCTTGGCCCATTGCAAGCGAGCCGTGACGGTACGGTACGGTCACGACAATGGGGAGAACAGAAGTGCTGGTTTTGACTGGGCACGTCTTCGGAAATATAGAAACGAGGATTCATAATGTTACATATTCGAGATACCGGAGATCTCTGGTGTCAGCCTCGCCAACAGACAGGGCATTCCGAGAATCCTTTACATGGTAGATAAGGTGGGGCTGTTAAACTGGTACCCGCTGAATGCAATTTGTCATTCGATTGTTATATCTGGGTGGATAGTTCTCCGAATTGAAGAGCGGCATACGATTGAATCTTCGGGAAGCAGGTAGTATCACAAACCCCGGCTTCTACCAATATGATCAATGCTTCGTTCTTGCTGAATCTATCTTGTTGCTTGACCTAAGGACTTTTCCTAGAGACCCCAAGCTTTCCAATTACCTGCAGCGCCTATGCTTAAGCTCCCAGTCTTTGACCGAGTATCAAATTCAGCCCTATGCAGCCAAGCATCGACACATATTGTGGCGCAGATTGACTGGCGAGGCCGCCCTCCTGAATTCTGGGCTAAGCGAGGAGGATTGGAAAACGGTTCTCGTGATGAGTCAACCGGCCTCTCCTTTGTGCTTTGCAAATATGTAATGTTGGACTCTCAGCCTGGTGGCTTGGATTATCGTTTGATCATGCTTTCGTCTCGCTTTCTCAGCTTTGACTTCGAATCTCCTGGTATTGTTTTTCATTCGCTCAATCGCTCTTGCATTAGGTTGACGAGCCCAGCCTTCGTTGTGCATAGCGCTACTCTTTCCAATCGATAGAATCACTCAGCCTTGTCCTCTAGCGAGGTAGGAAATAGGGACGATGAAGTTCGAAACCAATTTGCTACAACAACCTTCGAGCTTCAGGAACAGCGGAGAACAGGATCCACTTCACCAGTACCGAATCAACGAAGCACTTCGTCGTACAATCTCGAGTCTCTCGCTCCTAAACTCCGACTATCACATGCACTGCTGTTGGGCTCTGCTATTACAGCAGGAACCACCTACGCTTTGGTCAAGCATGTTCAACACCTCATTGCCAATGCTCAAGTCAGCTCAGATCCAGCTGTGTGGATACAGAAGGCGAGAGATGATGGATATGGGGCTTGTTGTAATGGATCTGACGACTGCCATGATGTGAGCTTTGCGTATAATGCTTGTGAGAAGACAGCACGAGCAATTGTTCCTGGCATCAGTTGTAATGGAACTTCGATGTGGAACTATAAGTGTAGCACTGCTTCCTCGTCCCACGAGATCTCCAATGGATATGGCACAAAGTTCATGACCGACTTCTTTTGTAATTACTCACCATTCCAGGGGCAGACAGATATCCCGCGGAGTGCCTCAAAGCTCTAGGCGTGATATACAAAGCCGAAGCTCTGACCAGGAGGAAGCAAACCTACCGTAATCAACTAGCAGTCATCATCTTGACAGTCCTCGCAGGCGTCATCGGAGCAATAATCATCTTCCGCCTCTGGGGCCGCTGGTTCCCAGCTCATCCCTCACCACAGCGATGGCCCTCCTACCCCCCACCATACACCGCCTTACCACGATCATCCCGCACCAAACCTCGCAGAAGATGGCCCTTCTTCTGGCGCACCGCAGCCCCTTCCTCCTTGCTCACACGCTCTAACGCCTACCCCTGCTGGGGCTTCAGCCCCTCCGCAGGCCAATACTTCACATCTACCAATACCACCATTTCTCCTCCCATATCCGGAGTCATCCACGGTTACACCTCCAGCTGCTACCAAGTAACCTACGTCTGCGGCTCGACCTGCACGAAAACAGGCTCCTCATCTTCCGGAGGCGGCACAAATACAATTTTCAGACCTGATTTCTGCTACCGAGATGAGGAGGATGAGAAGCCGGTGTTCTTCGTCAATTATACGACGAAGAGGGTGCAGGATTGTGGGTTTAGACTGGTGGAAGCAGAGGAGGTGGAGAGTGAGGTGGGGATGAGGGTGGCGCATCCGTTGATTGAGAGGAATTGGAGGGTGAGTATTAAGGTGGATAGGCTTGATGGGACGGGTGGTACGGAGGATGCGGTGTGGTGTCTTTGGGATATTGGGAATCATTGAGGGGGAGAGGGATGTGAGTTTGAATGTTGTATCATTGGGGATTGGTGGGTGAGAACTTGTAAGTCACGACGCAATTTGGACATTTCAATGTTTCGATCCTTTCAATTCGATCACTCTTTGGTTCTACTCCTGTTTGAAATATTCCTTGGCTTCATATCTCGCATCTTTTCATCAGAAGTCAATCGCAGATGTGTCCTCTAAATTACTAACTGTAAGCAAGAAGGACTAGAGTGGATTAATGGTCACCTCTAGCCAAACCCGTGGAATGCACATGGAATGGCATCGTCCTTCACATCCGCACCAAGGAAACCCATGCTGTAAGTTCTATATGATAGCCCGGACCACTCATGGGAGCCGGGATACTCAAATTATTCCTCGTAACCTGGAAAACGGCATCCGCGTACAGAGGTACTCCTGCAGTTCTGTGACTGGTCATTTAAGTATAGGCGAGCTCCCACATCTTCCGTAGATAGCAGGGTAACTCTACAGTGGGTCCATAGCCGATATTTGCAGATCGATCTGCCACTCAGTGAGTACGCGATCGAGAGTTCTAGATAGCGCCGGCAGACACTCGTAAATATCTGTTATCATGGTTATGTTGTGAAATCTGGAGTGAGTTGCCATGCTGTATCAAAGAAGCGGTGGCTAAATACTTTGTCTGGGTTAATCTCAAGGTGTGCTTCAAGCTTGCGAGTATCCGCCTAAGGAAACGCACTCTTAATCAGCTTCGATGCTTAAAAGGAATGCGGGTGGCAATAAAGAATCGTTAATATGCAATTCGGGGAAAAGAAGGCTCATCATGCTCCGTTAGTATCAATCATAATTGCCTATTCGTAACGGAATGATCCGCCACAGATCGGCTCCTTGTTTACATTATCTAGAAATCGATAGAAGAACTCGGATTGCATCTTCAACCCCTGTGGCTAGCAACCTGATTTTGATAGAACTTAAGATTAGCAAAGGTTCTGAAGGGTACTACTGGATGGTCCGTGACGGCGAAGTACTTCTTTTTGAGTCGGCAGAATGTCTGGGGACTTACGATATATCACACCGAAAGCATCGAATTGCGTATTTACATCTCCTACTCAAGGCAGTCGGAAAACGATTGGCGCTGGTGGTTGACTTTCAAACCCATCGTTGCCAGCAAAACCTATTGGCTAAAATGGTTTATTAGTAATGTTAATTTTAATACAGATTTTAGCAAGAAAATATGAAACACAAGATGTAATCGTAATCTTTGTTGGTCCGCAGGCCCTTTTAAGGAGTTTTCGGGTCAAAAAAAGGGGCCGGACCCTTTTCTAGTAGCGAACCGGTACTATTTGAAAAGGGTATATAATACCTCTTCCCTTACACTCTTTTAAAAAATATACAGATTTTACAACTTATTATTAAAAACTCGATATATCGACACTTTGTGATACTATATACCGGTACTACACCGACAAATACAACGTAAAAAAGACATAAAAAGAAAAGGTTCGTAAAAAGCTAAGCTTAAGTAGACAAAAGGCAACCGCCCTGGATGAACTCATGCTCGATTTGCTTGTTGAATTTAGAAAGAAGTGTGAGACCGCAAACACAAGTAAGGTGCAATGAACTCTCCGAGCATCGCCTGGATTCGGTTTAAGCCCTCTGCGAATAGAAGCAGGATCTAATTGACCGGAGAAGCCGTAGATAAACAACACGTGACGTGACTCCCAATGCCTTTAACGTGCTAGCGAGTATCCACCTTTGCTATTGCTGATAAATCAACCGCCAGTCATCTTTTAGTCTGTGTCTATATCCTTCAAGTCTACTCGAACATCCGATAGACTGCCCTTCTGCTCCCGTTAATACCTGCCTTCCTCAACATGTTCCCACAACACGCTGAGAGATAACTATAATGGCTCGACATGGCGGACGTAGCAAAGGGTGTGCGAAATGTCGCCAAAAGAGAATTAAAGTAAGTTGTTGCACTTTCGGAGTGGAATTTCTTTCATCCTCCACGCAGCTGCTTACATCCTCTCTACAGTGCGACGAGAAGCTCCCTCACTGTTCGCAGTGCCTGTCATCTAAACTGATATGTCCAGGTGCTCTGGTGGGTAACGTGTTTCTGGACCAGCCATCAGAGACTGCCAAAAGACGAAAACACCGTAACCTGAACAAGCCCAATTCTAAGACAAGCAATGAAGGTCGGTGTTCAGATCCTGCATTAAGCACCGGCAGCAGCAATGCAGTATCCCGAGCACCCTGGAAACCAACATTAGCATTCCCTTTCGCATTTTCTAGGTTTCCTGAGTTGGAAAAGTCGGCCAGTCCCAAAAAGAACCCAGGGCGCCCTGAGAGAATCCCACCTGAGGTTTCACTGATACCAGCCTTGAAGGAACACCTGCTCGGCAACTTTATCTCCTCGCTTACGGAAACCCCTGGATCTCCATTGCTGAAAAAGTGGCTCCCACATGTCCCCTTTTTAGTATATCAGAATGCGTCACCGACGCTTCAGTTTGCGGCCTACGCAGCTTCCATGGTGCTGTATGGTAGCATCACAAAGAATTGCGCCGTTCGCCAGGAAGGCTATAGGTGGTACGGGATGGGATTGCAGGACCAGACATCCCAACTGGTGACATTTAACAAGAACCAAAGTCTAGAAGACATCAGCGATGCGAAAATCTGTGGTACGATGCTGCTCTCCTTCTTCGAGATGACGTGTGGCACGACGTCCACAGCTTGGAAGCATCATATTTGTGCTTCAGCGAGGTTCATCGAGCTCCGAGGAGCAGAAACATTCAAGAGCAGTTTACCGCACGAGCTATTTCGTGCAGTACGGCTTGCAATGGTGCGTTTAGACCTCTATCATCAAACTTGGAAATATCTGACTTATTCAATATAGGTATACCTCACAACAGAGAACAGACAGCCATCTTTCCTCTCCTCTCAACATTGGCTTACTATTCCATTCAGTCAAAATGAAAAGACATACTTTGATGAGCTTGTTGATATCTTGCTCAGGATCCCAACACTTCTAGCCATGGTTGACAAAGTTGCTCCTGGAGAGAGAAAGCTTGACGGGGTTCGAACTCAGAATCTTGGGCTCACATTCGAGAGATACTCTGTGGAGCTAAGTGAATGGGCGGCTCGTTATGAACTAAATCAGGACCACGGCGACGCTTCTCTCTGCAAGAGCTCCACCGATATGAGGAGATTTGATGACCCTTTCATGGCCGAAACAATTGCGCTTTACGACTCAAGCTGCATCTTGGTAGCAGCGGCGCGAGTATCATTACCGGTAACGCGCCAAAGGGCGTTTCTTGAAGAGGAGATCATCCAACACTCCGAGTCCATTCTATCGTCAGTCGACTCGGTGGAGCGTGAGAACGTATGGTGCAATGCGGGAGGGCCGTTTCGATTGGTACACCCATTAAAGGTAGTGGTGTGTTCCAGTCCCTGCAAGGAGCAAGTGGCAAGCGCGAGATCCGTCTTGGGCAGGTGGAGTGCACAGTACGGCATGGAAGGTATTTGTAACTTGAAAGAGACTAGCACGTTTCATTACTAACAAATAAAACACAATAAAAAATACAAGGATTATCATGTGCATCAATTCGTATCGCTTGTGGAACAATATGCGCCACGTCTATCTATGCACCGTTTAGAAACAAACACCTTGACCATGATGAATAGCAACCCCCAGACGTGTGATCATGTATGTGATCACGCTCACTTCGCAAATCTACTCTGTCCTCGGATCTTCTTTCCGTACTTGAAGAAGATATAACTGCATTTAACGTGAGGATGGATCCAAAGCAAGAAGGAGGCGTGCGTGGAAAGCTTACGGGAATGGAACCATAGCTAATGTGATGAAAGCTAGCAGCGCAGTCGCCCAATCGTATCCAAGCTTCTCATACACTGGTTTCCGTTAGCAGGCCACAAGACACCCTGTAGGGGTTTAGCTTACTCTGTATACCAAAGAGAGGGAAGATAGCGCCGAAGGTGCTCCTCGCAAAACTGTTGGCTGCGAGGGCGCTGGCTGCATATACTGGGTAGGCGTCGACCAAGAATGTCCAGGTCCCGGAGAAGGAGAAGAAGACACCCATGCCGAAGAAGCCGCTGCCGATGATGGGAACAATCCAGTGGATGTGCGAGTACGTAGTGAAGGCGAACCAGAACAAGCCCACGGGCACGAAGACCGATCCGACCATGACCTGAGGGAGGCGGTACTCAGGCTCGCTTCCCCCCTTCTCGCCCCCATTGGCCTCTCGCTGTTTGATCAGTCGCGTATAGTTCGCCTGCCAGATGGGGGTGGTGCATATGCCGCAGATGATCCCGATGGCCATGCTCAAGAAGGTCAAGCCAATTTGCCACAGGTTGAGGCCGTGGTTGGTGGCAAAGACGAGCGGGAAGGCTCCGAAGAAGAGGTACAGGATGCCGAGTAGGACGGCGGAGTGCAGGCAGAGATTCAAGCACATGGGCTCCAGTACGAGCATCTGGAGTGGGCGGACCAGGGACCACATGACGGTCTGGAGTACCCCGTCCTGGGGCTTGAGCCCGGTGGAGACGTGGTAGCGAAGCTCATTCTTCTGCTTCCGGAGCTTCGCGGCCTTCTTGGTCAGGAGCACAGGGCGGTAGGTTTCCGGGACAAAGAGCACCGTGGCGACGAGAGCTGAGCCGGTCCAGATGAGCATGAAGTAAAAAGTCCAATGCCTGGAATATGTGTCAGTAGGGTGCCATGCCCGGGGACCAACGCGAGAGCCGAGACGGGCCTGAAAACAAAACAACACATAGAGAGAGAGAGAGGGGGGGGGAATCGGAAAACCAACCACGATGCGTAATAGTTGATGAAGCCTCCCACGATGGGTCCCAGCTCGGGGCCCATAAACTGCGTTCCGGAGTAAATGATCATGGGGAATTGGAGCTCGCTGTGGTCGAAAAGATCGCCCACGCTGCCGCCCGCCACGCTCAAGAAGGCGGCCCCGGACAAGCCTCCGAGGAACCGGGCCACGATCATGGTCTCGACATTTTTGGACACCGCGCACACGACAAGCCAGATGATGCTGAACGTCAAGGAAATGAGGTAGATAGGTCGACGGCCGTAGAACTGAGGTGAGGTCCGTTAGCGGAACCAGCACGCGCCCACGCCGGAGCCAGCACCCACCTCTGATAAGGGGGACAAGAACAAGGGAGAGATGCCCATGCCCAAGATGAACATTGAGAGGCCAATCGTAGCCACGAGCTCCGAACATTCGAACTCCTTCATAATTTGCTCATAGATTGTCGTGTACAGGGCCGAGTCGCAGGCGCTGATTCGGGCGTCTTCAGCACACTCGCCCTCCTCCAAGGCCTCCTTCCGGGGGACAACTTACACAGACGTGGAGCTCAACGAGAGAACCAGCACAATCACCCATTTTCGCGCCTTGCCAAAATTCCGCGGGTCAAACTTGTCCCCGGCCCCTTCCCAGACGACCTCGAACTCATCGGGGCCGTTTCCACCGGCGGAGGGAAGACTGTCGCGGGCGGTGATGGACGTCGCAGCGTCATCTACATGATCGCCCTCCGAATTGCGCTCGAGTGATGTACTCAAGGCCGAGCTCGTCGCGCCATTGTGGTCCGGATATTTCTCGGGGCCAGAGTTGGAAGCCGCCATCGTGAGCGGCCTAGGTCACCCAAACAAACCAACGGAAGAGGGAGACAGATGAAGAAGAGAGAAATAGATAAAACCTGCTTTGGGGCAGGGGAGTGCATTTCCTCTCGCCAAGTGTGCTTCAGGACTTATATACCTGCGAAATGGGGTTCGACAAAAGGGGTCTTTGTGCGACATTCCGGGGGACACAGTTGATTTGTAAATCGCGAAGAGAAAATCTAGGGTCGGGCTTAGCAATATGGTGGCAGCGACGTCGAGCAATACGATCGTGATACCAAATTGCCCATGGTTCACGCGCTGGGTGGGCGTGGTTGGAAAGCTTGTCCGTGTTCGCGCCTGCTTCTCATTGGGCCTCAAATATTGCCTAACTGGGACGGCAAACACCTCGCCCTTGCGTTCCCCTGTCTAGGAGGAGTGACGACACAACGAGGCACGAAGGGGGAAACCCGGAAGACAGAAACGTCGTGACTCGTCGCTTTCACAAACAGAGCTCGCATGCTTTATAATAACGATGGCCACGGCGTGGGCCGCACCCGCTCGCGTCGATCAAGGGCTATCAGTATATAAGTATAAGTATAGTAGAGGCCCACATAAGCACCCACGTCCTCAACAGCCACGGACACACTAGGTACCATTAGGGAAAATCCCAGATTCAGCTTAAGGTTCAGAAATTCCATGGAGAACAGCCAAGTCGTGAGTCTCCTCCCTTAGCCGCAGCCCTTAGCGCCCCTGGGATCGTGGTTCGCGAGGACGAGGAAACTAACATCGAAACTCGAACACAGGCACACAAGGACATTGCCAAATTCGTCGCCACCTACTTGCACGGCGCCGGCTACCTGATGACCGCTAAGGTGGAAGCGCTCACTCTGGAGCACTACAACGAGCTGGCGCCAAACGGGACAATTACTGGAGGCTCAACTGGCGGGGAACCGCCTCACGGATCAGGACGCTGGGCTGGAAATCGACGAGTCATCCCCTCCGGACTGCGTGGCAGACGTGGCGGAGATTGATATCAAGGCATTGAGGCTGCAGAAGTGATGCTCGCGGTATTGATCGATAGCACAGTGGAAGGACCCAGATATTATGTATGGCACTTAACAATGTGTTTGTATTTCGTGAATGGCATTAATCTGAGCACCATTTTGTATGACAGCTGTTGCTGCTGCTGCAGCCCCTCAAGTGCAATCTAGACAGTTCTGATGGCTTGCTCGTATTGCATTCTCAAATCTTGAAGAGGCTCTCTCTATACTGGAAGCGGAGTGGAGATGATATGTATTGAGATCTCAAACCATCATCCAGTGACATTGCGGACCTATAGATCCTATGGCCAATAAAAGTGTTAGAAGTCTGGCGATGAAGGTATGCTAGGGAGTAGCGGGAACTTATATTATAAATAAACACAGTGTGGTCGATAGTTTTCTCATGTCCACAGCCCAACAGTTGGAAGAAAATTACGGTAGCAAGTCAGTATTTGCTCGAGATGCTCAAGGCGCTCAAACTTCTCTATTCTATCACCTACAGCATGCCATTACTCAATTGCGAGGGAAGAAAGAAAATTTGAACCTTCGGTTCACTCTCTACGTTCCTTCCAGCACAAGGACCACCGACCCATCCGCAACCTTTGGCTCAGCTCAGGTTATATTCACATACATGCCAGATATTGCTCATACGCCGTCGAATTATGCACTAGAGAAGCGATGATGATGCGGCATCTTTGCTGTATCATCGACAGGTGCGAGTGCGATGCCCTCCTCGACGTTGAGGTTGTTGATGGTGGTGTACCTCAGTCGAGAATCGAGGGTGTTAAAATAACCCTGGAAACTGGAGCCCGGGTGGTACAGCACCAAAGCCGCGACCGCAATAACAATCATGCTACGAAATCAGGCAATCAGTAAGGTCCACCGAGAGAGTCCGTCACATCTAACATACCAGGACTCCAGGATTATGAATGGGAGCTCCTCCCGCATCAGCTTGTTGTTCCAGCCGCCGCCCAATTCAACAGCTCGGTACACGCATCGCGTGAAAATGGTGATGAACGACACGCCCATCGCCCAGAGGAATCCACGAAACTTCGCCGTGGATCGAAGCCTGCGGTAGAGCGGATCCTTCAAGGACGGGACCTTGCGCACGCGGAAAAAGAAATGGCCACAGGCACCGGCAAAGATTACCAGGGACACGATCTGAAAGATCAGACCAGCAAGCATGAGCTTGTTGCCGGTTTCCATGGTCGAGTCCCTGTTCGCGGATGCTGCCAGACCACCTCCGGCACCTTGTAGGGATAATGAAATCATGTCGCAAAAGATAAAGAAACGCGTGTACCACACAGGGGGAATCGCCGAGATTTTGTGTCCGTAGACGATCACACTAAATAGTTTGCTTAGCCAATGCGCCCTCTACTTCCTACTCGAGAGTACTTACATTCTAGAGAGACAAAGGTACAGTCCCGCTGAATAGAACGCTGGCCCAGTGGTCAGGCAGATTGTATTTATGAGGAATCTAGTCCAGAAGAAAAACATGTGTCAATTGAGTCCAGTATTACGCGAGAAAGGTCATTCTTACGTTCCCAGTTTGTATGGATTCTTGTGCATTAATATCCTCCCAATATAGCCTAACACCTCCGTTTGGGACCCCAGACACATTGCCACCATGAAACCCCATGTTTTGAACTTCCAACTCTGAATTATGTGGCACGCAAAGAAGCCCGCGAATACGGCGGCAAAGACGATACTCGCGATATTGTTGGGGGGGTATCCCAGGGGAGAACCATCGGCCGGACAGTCACGGCCAATCTGCTTGCATTTTATGTCGGCCATGGTGGAAGGTGAAGCTGGAGTAGAGTGGTAGTAGATGGAGAACAAAGTAGGGGAATGGATCCATGAACAGCGTCCAGTTCGTTGATATAAAGAGACCGCTACATGCAGATCTATATATAATCTATGAAATGAATGCTATGTGTGCGAGGGGCTAAGCAATTTCAGCTGCGGTACAGTATATCAGGTTTCAGGTCTGGGTTTCTTCGAGCACTGAACTAAGTAAGTTTCGCGATGCGTCACCAACAGGCCGCTCACGTAATCACTACGATCTTGTTCCGCAGATCACACCCATTTTCTAGGAGGAGGGCCCTACAGACGACAAGACGTTCTCACCCAGCTCACAGAATCCTGCGCGACGAGTCCAGCATTGTGGCACGTGCCGTTTGACTGATGAGGGAGTGCACACTCCGTACCGACCTCAGGCGATCCCTCTCGTCCAGTACCACCGCGGCCGCTGTTGCCCCCAGCATCGTTTGTTACGCACTGACTCTTCCAATAATAGGTTCCCCTTTTATTGACCTCTAGCAGTATCGAGCAATCTTTGCGTTCGGTAGCACGTCGCCGTCCGCTTATATTACTTAGCGCCTTAGTATAGCATAAGTTGCGCCGGTTTATACTAACATAACCGTGCTACTGATCTTTCAACTTCGTAATATTTCTTATTTCTTTGGCCCCCCTTAGTTATCTCCGAGTACGATGTTGTACTCGTATCAAGGAATTTTCTCGAGTGAGCTTCTTCTCCCGGGTCTGTTGTTATATAATCTTTAAGCATGGGTAGTCCGTGCTAGCCCTCACGCCGTCTAACCTCTGGCAAGGAAGTAGTAAGTAAGGATCCTGACCTATGAAAGGCCAATCATAACCGTGTTGGCAAAGCGTGGGAGTGCAATGGGCGATGCGTAGCGGTTTGACATTCCCCGGCTACCAGGCAACTTAGGATGTCTCCTTTGATCATATTACGATTCTATTATACGCCCGTGGGAAGTCGTCAGTATACTGCAAAAGTGAGCAGAAGACTCAGACCATGATGAGAGACCACGATGAGAGAATTCAGAATGTGGGTCTGACGAGAATCGTCAAAGGTCTGCGCCGCCCTCCAATTAGCTCTGCACTTAGCCTGCCTGTGTCGCCGAGGCTAAGTGCAAAGCCACCGCAATGCTGAGGCATGGTATCGATGCAATGCCGTGTTTGCAATAATCATCTTCCGAAGTCGCAAAAATAGCTCGATCAGTCGTGTAGTCTAAGCCCGATTGGGGAGGATGTTGTGCCCCCATCCACTAGCGGCCGCCTTCGATTCTTGAAATGCCGCCAACCAACGCCCCACCAGATGATTTTGTACAAGGCAAAGTTGCGATAAAGAGCACTCGGAGATAATGGGATAGTATGGTTTCGAAAAAGTTCCCTAGATCGGGCTATGATCGTTGATTGCAGTATCTGACCATACGTTACCCGCTGTTGTGCTTCTCGCTTAATTCACGAATAGCAGTTGGCTAGTACTGTAGACAATACGTTGAAGGCCCAAGTCTAGGCTCTTGGAGCTTGACTCTCGATACTCAGGAAGAGCTACCAGACCGAAAGCTTCAGTTCTACAAAGTGCGTCTATCTTACCACTCCGTTCGGTCAGCGATTGCGACAGCAACCTGAATAGTTTGGGGCTGTTATACTTTTACACAGCGTCGAACCGATTCACGGTCAGTAATCTCCAGAAAAGGCAGCGGATCTGTCAGTATGTGGTCCCAAAGATCGCATTCTCCCACGACTTCCTCCTCTGCAGCATCTTTTGCTCTCTCGGCCATTCACCTTTCCCAGCTGCAGCGTCATAGGAGAGACAACGTGCAGTCGCTCTTACGTACGCTGACGGTGCACACGTATCTTTCTAACTAGCCATGTCCGATGTCACGGCGCAAAATTGCGATGCGTGTTTTGCGGCGTCATTTCCGATCGCCACTTATAGACGGCTGTCCTTCAACACCTCGCTGGATTCCTTCTCCACGGGTCCAGAGTTCCACTCGGTGATCGATGACACCATCGAGTGGCTAGGACTACTCCGGGGCGCCTCTTATTATTCCAAATCTTACTGTAAGCGATTAAGCAGTGAGCTGCTGAAGTTGCGTTTATATGGGAAAAGAGAGGCGACCGTTTTCTCACCTCTAGCAAGCCCCGATGATATTGACAAGATAGTCGCCTTGAGTATGCCTCGGAGTATAGCAGCGCTGTCGCCGAACCATGCAGGTTTTCACGTCCTTGAGAGGTCGCTGGAGTACCTCACCGAGGCATACGGGTTGTTATGCTCGTCACCGGATCAGAAACTCGACATTCTGTTGGAGGTCATTCTCTAGGCCATCCGAGTCCCCGAGGAGTACGTCTAGATGGTTGGTGACAGGAGGCTCGAAGCCTTGGTGTTATTTTCATGTTATTGCTTGCTCTTGAGACAGGTGGAGATCTTCTGGTGGATGCGTGGCATGAGTAGGAGTTTAATGAGGGCAATCGATGTGGCCGTTGCACGAGAATGGGAGAGTTGAATGGAGATTCCACTAATGGATCTCGTGCGGATCGAGTCTAGAGCCCAGTTTTGAAATGAATAGCCCCAAGGCATATCAAATACAGCTATCAGTATGAAGTAACGATTTTTTGGGGTAGCGCGGTTTAGCGCCCACCCTATAGCTGCTCGCCCGCTGTTCTAATATCGTGATCCCTGCAACACGTTCCACGAAAGTCTGAAACATCTAACTCCACACATAGGAAGAAGTCAGCGTTGCCTCCTTTGCCTGGAACTGCTATTACATCAGTGAGTACCAAGTTGTTTCGAAACAAGCGGTTAAAAACGATCTTAAACTGGTCAATATTGGCAGGGAAATTCAAGAGCTTTGCATAGACTTTTCGATAAAATGCTGGCAGCATCAGTCTATGCGTGTCCCCCACGCGGATCGCAAAAAGTTCGCTGCCACTGAACAAAATCTTGGCGAAGTCTTGATCCCACATTCCTTGTGTAGCTTGATTCCAGCCGACCTCACTCGACGCAATCAAAATGTCCTCTTGAGTCTTAGCAACAAGGGCACACAGCTTGTTGTCAATTCTCTCAGCTGCCTTCTTGTAGATTTCGTCCTCAATCATCGTGAAGCGTGGAGCTATCCATGGATTGGTAACATGGATCATGCATTCTCTGAAGAGCTCAGCATTACGCAATCTGGCGGCGGCGGTGATAATTGAGGTTACCTGGTCAGGGAGATCGCGCTTGGAGGCGTCGCTTCTGAAGACTGGCGAGAAGACAGTATTGGATACAACACACAGTGCCTGTTAGTAGTTGGAAAAGGTGTTAAGCAGAGGTAGCTCGTGGTGGGTATCGATGGTATATAGACGATTATAGATAGCTCGAAGGAAAGATCCGAAGGCTCTCTTCTGGAATTCTCATTCGTCAATAAGAATGTTCAAATTTTTGCCGTCATCGTCTTGCATCTGAGTTCATGTTAACTTTCTTAAGAACAGTGCACAGGAAAAGGTGACGCGTACTGCCGTAGGACAGCTGGTCAGTGCCCAAGTTCCAGTTTCATCGACAAAGGTGATCCAATTGTACCGGAAGCCGTGGCTATGGTGGTTCCCGTCCCGGTTCTCCGTATCAGCAGAGTCTAAGAAGGTTCGGAAGAATACTGAATGTAATTATAGAGCCGAGGAGTGGACAGAATAACTTGTCACTGAACCTATGCATCTTAAGACGATTTAATAGGAAGTGAGGCTTTTACAGATGCTTGCAGTAGACTGTTCTTGAGTTCAAGGAGATGCCTTTGACTCATTACCCACACTGTAAGCCACTGACCATTTGTAGATACACTAGAACTACTGACTATCTGGTCTCGTATGGGTCAAGGCGACGATGGTGCTATTCACTTTTGTTTGTTGAAGTTGTTTCGGCCCAGTCATATTCGCCTAGGTAAAATCATCACTTTGGTAGTGTATCTTCCTTATCTCCTCAACTTACTGCGCTCGTCATCGACTGACGTCCCTGACTACCAGTTTGTCGCGCTGAGTGGTTAACAAGTCGCGAGTCATCATCAAGCGACCCATACCTTTCGATCTCCTCAAAAGTGGCTACCTAACAGGAGATCGTTGTTGAGAAGGCATCAGCAAATGAGAGTCTTCCTCATGGCGTCCGACACGAAATCCGAGTCACCTGTTGTTGAGTTCACCTTACCTGGCTTCACCCCAGAAACGCGTCTCAAGGTCTTCGTTTCTCAATGCTACTCCAGGCAATGTACAACGAGCCAATCGAGATCGGAACTTGTGATAATCTTCTTCAATTGACCGAGCTGGCGGATTACTACTGCGCACTCAAGGTTGAATCCTTTGCACTGGATGCCACCATTGGCCGCGGAGGCGTTCCATTCTCCCAACTCCAAAAACAACCATGCGAAATACTGCAAGTCGCTGCCAGACTCAGACACGTTAAAATATTCAGAGAGTGTCTAATCCTGTCCCTCGGACCATTCTCTAAGCCCAAATTACACAATATTGAGGACCCAGAACTCCAAAAGCTGGCCAAATATGCCAATGCGCAAGTTGGACTTCTGGCTGCGGAGGCTCAAATCGAGATCATCAACACCATGGAGCCCTACCGACAAAGCAATCCGAAGTTGAGAAACGAAATGCAGGCGCGCCTCGAAGATGCTGGAATTATGTGTCGCAAGGAAGCTAGGACCGCGGCCTACCTCCCCGCTTACTATCGAAAGCTATGGGATTTCAAGTACGATGGAATTGTGCCTCCGCACCCATTCAGAAAGCCTCTCAATGAAGTTATGGCAAACCAACTCACTTTCAACAAAGGCTATGAAGCTGGAGAGGGACCGTTTAGAGACTTCCTTTTCTGTGGTCAGGTCCTAGACGAGGATCTTCCATTGACTGAAGAGAGAAGGATTGATAGTGGCTTGGAAATCTCCTGTCGCATGAACTGGTTGTGGTTCGAGTCACCATGGACCTACTAGCTCTGGTACAAGACCAGACCTGATTGTCAGATTGTTTGATAACATTAAATCGAGCAAATGCGAACCAGCTTCATCGACAAGGCGGTCTGCCATAGAATTCATATATGTGACATGCCCAACTTCTGCACTTCTGAGCCAGTACACACACACATGTCCGGAATTCTCCTGACCACAAGCTGTGCTTGGAAAACTTCTGTTGCGTTAAGTAGAAGTGGTTCTGGCTCCGGCTCCGATTGAGCTCTTGTAAGGACATCATACCGAGCGCTCCACAAAACTGCTCGTCGGATGCTGATGCCAAACATTGGGGAAACATTTCGGACAAAAATCAAAGTTCGAGCAATCCTGGCACTTGAATCGAAGATCATGGAAATAAAACTTCCTCAAGTCAGCAAAGTAATTTTGACATTCGGGACACACGCAAACCTTTTTGTCACAACCGTCGCAGCGCCAATCCCAATCTTCCACTTTTCGGATTACAGGCGGAGGGCTTGGAGACAGTGACGAGACTGTTCTTTTCGGATCGTTGGGAGATGGACGTGGATACATGGCTTCCCTAATTATGGGCGAGAATGGGTCGGGTTGTGGAGAAGAAGAGTATGTTGACGATGGTCGATACTCCTCTTCTGCTTCTATGGAAGGCGGACGTCTGGATGCGGAGTATGTAAGCTCGTCCACATTGTCATCGAAGAACCACTGTTTCGGTCAGCAAAATAGACACAGCAAATAATTCCTGGAGATAAGAATAGAACGTGCCTCTGAGATCAGATCCCCAACATCCCGCTCAGCCTGCTTCTTCGATATCGGCTCAAAGTCCCGTCTTTCTTCCCTCTCTTCAACTTCCAATCTATCTTTCACCTCCGACTCTCTACTGTATTTCAGATCTTCCCTATACTCCATCCTAGTCCGCTCTTCCATTCTCACTATCTCCGCTCTCCTCCTCTCTTCTCCCTCAATCAAGATCCTGATTTTCTCTTCCTGCATCCCCAAAGCCGGATCGTCTGCAGTTCGCGAGTGCCTTGGGGGTTCCACTGGTCGCTTTAGCAGATCTAGAGAGAAATATGGACTCCTTCGCATATTCTCTAGGCTCTCTTTTCGCGTGTTTGGTATGGAGCCTTTCTCTCGCCTTTGAGAAGTCCTCTCGCGTTCTGCCTTTAGAGGTCGACTGATGCCTTCAGGTTGTCGGATTGGGTTCAGAGTCAGAACAGCTTCGTAATCCTGGTTGCCGTGCATTCCACCAAAGCCCTTCAAGCTGAATTGCATTGGAGCTTGACTCGTCGGCGTCTGAAAAGCACCCGATGAAGTGGTGGAGCTCGGCAGAGAAGGAGGTAGTCTTGGGGTCGGCACTGTTTGAGCTGCCTGACCTGCTTGATGAGATGGAAGCTGATACATCCAGCATGTAGTCATGAACATGAACATATGCTGGACTTGCTTGAGCCGATCTTGCTGTTTAACGATCCTCTTCTCATCTCGAAAAGCAAATTTAAGCCGCTGTTGATAATCAGGCATCTTTGAGCCAGGAGGGATCATGTCATGAATCTCTTCGAGGATATTCTTACACTGTACCAAAGTCAACAGGACTCTGAAAACTAAATGTTGATTCTATCACCTGTAAGACCAGAGCTGCAGCGTCCTGCTCAAACTTCTTCGGGAAGATCTGCCCCGCACCGTCAACGCTTTTTGCGAAAACATCGACAAGACCAGCGCAGAGTGTGACTTGGCCTGCGATCTCTATCATTTGTTTTGGTGCGGAACGGAAAGCTTGATAACGGTCTGTGAGGGTGCTCGCGAGTTTGTTGGCGACTTCTGTGAGGGCGACGGCGCCGACGACTATTGAGAAGGGGTCCATCCTTGGGAATGGTACATTGATCGAAAGTGAGGATTGTCATTAGTTTTGGGGAGGGCTTGGAAGGACCTTTATTCTCGTTTGTTCATGTGAGCAGTACTGTAGGATGCTCCAGGTTCGGTGCAGATGCCGAACTCAGCCGCAGGCCACAGCCACCACCAAGTCTGACGTGCATCTCGGCTTCATTTTGTACCAATTGGAACGGGTGAGTGGTCTGCTAGAACACAATAGGAGAAGAAGCTCATTGTAGAAGTCAATCATGTATATCCTTGCAAACTACTGTCTGCTCTGTATTCTGCCGGTACATACTGGCACAGATCAACCCTTGTTAATCACCATTACGATACTTAACTTCTTAACAACTGTAAGTGGATACTTTGCAGGACTGACAGAAACGATGCATTCGATGAATCGATTCTAGAACCTAGAATTTGCCAATAAGCTGCAAAACAGAGCGATGTGGCATGGCCCTATGGTTCAGAGTCCGTAGATCTTGAGGGTGTCCAGTGGTGTATAACGCGTATATGTCGGAGGCCAGAGCTCTTTCTGAAGTTGAATTAGAGTCCAGTTCAGCTTACAGATCACCATGTCCTCCGACCTGCCTAACCCATACCCAGGTATTCGTCTTCGTCACATGTCGACGTTGATGCCCTAGAAATAAGTCGCCAGAACTCATTGGTTCTTGGACAACTCAGGATGTATGTATGTAGCAATTGATGCTGCGTCAAAGAGCTCAAAAATGGTTCCTAGCTGTAAATTAAATTAAAGGTCGATGAATGAAAGTATTTTTGGCAACAAACGTTCCAAATCGAGGTCATGGAATATGGATCTTGACAACCACCCATAGACTCACTTGAGCCCTGAAATCAGGCATCATAGTACGATCCTTCCGGGAAACCTATTTCGATGTCCAGTATGTCCGGCCCGTATCTGTGCTCCGACGAGATGCTCTAACGTCACAACTCTTCAGAAGGCTAGTGTATCAATCTCCGGCTCACTGCTATCGTAATAGCAGTCGTACTCCTCGAACAAAAAGGTCACCCTGGAGTGCGTAGGAGGAGTTTCGAAGAGCCGTTTTCGATCCGCGCGCGCAATCGTATCACAGAAACATCAGTCGAAATTGTGGAATGTTATCGTATTGTGATCACACCAGAAGAGTGACTATCTCAGCAAATGCCTCCAGCCCATTCCTTCGCCCAGGTGCAAATCCTTCCAATGCCAGGACATCCCATCCCGAAATCCGCAAATCTGTAGGCCCATTAGCACCTTGCCGTCCGTGTGTGCGCTGCGGTCGTATCGTACCAAAACGCCTCGACGATGCATTTATCTTTGCGAGCTTCCACTCCAGACGTTCTTGAGGAGTCCGTCGCGTTGTGCCAATCTGTTCAACGAATCGTCGCTCTCGCCCATTGCGCGGACGAAACCGCACAATGCGTACACTTGTGACTCTCCGGTGAAGCGGCCGTTCTCGTCAACCTTTCCGACCGAGATTTGGACAGATGCGTGATCCTTTGCCTTGATGATGCGGTTGGTGGCCGAGCACTTGCGAGGAACGTAGCTAAAAACAAAGTCAGTATAATCTCTCGAAATCATTTTTCTCCTCCATTTTGTGCCATTTCTCCTTCTGCGCTTCGTCGCAGTTCTCTCCTCCAATGTCGTCACCCCACCAATGTACGATTCCTCGCACAGCCATCCAATGTCTCTCGGAATCGGGCGCAAACTCACAGATCTACGAGCTCTCCCTTATCGTTCTCCATTTTGGCGGTAGTTGTGGAAGTGAGGTTATCGGTGGAGGTTGTGTGAGGTTGTCGTTGGCGTTGCGAAATTTCGAGATCCAAATGTTGGAAATTCTGTGCTTGAGCTAGCCCCACTTAGGGCGGATAAGCGAGCGATCTGGAGGTCACGATTTTGGCGTGTTTTTGGCGTTTAGCGGCAAGTGCCATGGGCCCGCGATTGTTTATCGGGGTATCAACATCATCACCAGATTTGAAAGAACAACCCGACTGCCAGTGCTGCATATCAAGAGGTTCATTGTCCCGAAACCTTGATTTCATTGGGATATGACTGCCCAATATATTGACCCTGTCGTGCCTTCTCTTCCAGTCCAATTGCGCCCGGCGCAAAGCCTATTTCGTTGCCACCAAAATGGTTAACGTCTACGTTCTTTCGTCCTCTCCACCAGCTCGGGACTTATCAATCTTCGACATGCCCTCATCCTCACCGCTGCCATCGGTCGGTGAGATCCTGAAGAAGAAACCTCAAACCTTGCGCACAGGCAGTCGCGCAGCCCCGATCCCTCAACATGCGGCAGCAACATTCACAAGTGCGGCGACTCTCCTACACAGCGCATTGTCGAAGGACCTTGATATAGACACCATCAAGGAGCCTGTCAAATCATCGAAGCCTATACGGCGCAAAGCCGTCGCGAAGACAGTCAATAAGGGGGAAGTGAAGGTGGCAAAACCAAAGAATGCTGCTGCGAAGAAAGCTCTACTGAACGGAGAGAAGGAATTGAAGAAGCCTCGAAAGCCAAGAACAAAACCCAGTGATACTGCTGAGAACGGAGATATCAGCACAAAAGCAATTGCTGCGCGGAAACCTCGACCAAAGAAGGCTGATAAGAAGATGGACGATGAAACTGCAAAAGACAAGCCGGCACGAAAGACAAAAGCCAGAAAGGACACTGAGTCTCAGACCAAACTTCCCAAGGGCAAAGTCACGAAGTTTTCGACTGCACCACTTGCAGATGCTGCTCCAAAGGCCATCCTGGATCCCTTTCAAGACTCTTTAGACATTGGACTTGTAGAAGCTGTTCGAAGAAGGACGACTTGGACTCCACCTCCGCAGTCGGCCAATCAAGCAGTCACAACACCATTAGATGTTGGGCTTCTCGATGGAAGCCTGTCTGCTGGTTCGTTATTTTCAGGAGAGAAGATTAAGGGGTTTGCCGATCTACTTGGCAATTATGGGTTTACAAAGCCAGAAAGCAATATAGTGAAGCCGACGTTAGCAGTGGATGGAGCCCGGAAGCGAAAGCTTATTGAATTGGTAAAGACAAGCGTTGCTATAGCTGCTGCGAAATCGCCGGAGAAGGCACCTAAGAAGAAACCAAGGACACTTACAGATTTGGCGACGTCTGCCTACGCAGAGGAAGTGCAAGCACCGCCAGCAGATCCCGCACCACTACTTCAATACTTTTCTCTTCATACCGCAGGCCAAACTACCTCCGATGGATTCAAGATTCCACCTAAGCCACGGTCCAGAAGTCCTGTCAAGGGAGGAAAGAAAGGGAAGAAAGGCACCGCACAAGCTCCGATACTTCTCTCCCCTGAATCGGCAATGAAACAAGTTGGTAGGCAAGACTTTGTGTTTGGTACATCGAGTCAACTGGCAAGAGAAGATTCGCCGACTCTTCTTCGTGACTTACACGAGGCAATGCAAGCTTCGAACGAGGCCGACGACGACCCATTCGCGGAGCAATTGACAGAGTCGATTTCGCAAACTCTATCCGGTCGAGGAATGTCAACTACATCTGCCAAACGCAATCTTTGGTCTGCTGCTTCACGCGACATTGCGGGGGATTTGCAAAGCGTTGAAATGGTGGATTTGATAGACACTCCTGTGAATACACGGACCTTAGAACCACAGTCCATGCTGGATCCACCTGTATCAATGCTTGACGAAACCGACGACGGGCTCTGGCAAGATGTTGAAAAGCTGAGTCAGTCATTGACTCAGAAGCCGCAGCCACCTAACGCACTTTCACAATCTGCTCCTCCGGAGGTTGAAGGGGAGAAAACGTCTCCAAGACCTGCTAAAAGGCCGGCATTGGATCATTCTCCACGTGACTCAAGCTTACCTCCATCGACACAGCCGCCAAAAAGCAGTCAAATAGCCCCTAAAGCTGCCAAAAAATCTAGAAAGACCAAGGATCTTGTGAAGCCAGATTTCTCTTCATACACAACAGCTCAATTGGCAAAGGAAATCGCATCTTATCGTTTCAAGCCTATCAAGAGCCGAGATCAGATGATTCTTCTCCTGGAGAAGTGCTGGGAAGGAAAGGACAGGGCTGCTCTGGCTGCTCTAGGCACAAACACTGCCCTAATTCCACGCGCGGAAACCTCCAAAACAGCCGCGCCAACACAGAGTCAAACGGAAGCAACCCCAAAACGAGCCCGCGGGCGCCCAAGGAAAGACAGCGCGACTCCATCGCCAGCAAAGCCTAAGGCAAAGACAGATCGGAAGAAGTCCCTGGATACTGTGGAATACTTGGAAATGGACAGTGATACGCCATTATCACAGCTTCGAACACTGACGAAATCGCATAAGAAGTCGAAAGAACCTGCTGAGGATATATTCGATCCTGATCCTGCTCTAACACCATCACCACCTCGGCGAGTTGGAACTTCCAAAAAGACCAAACCTCTCACTTTGAAGATATCAAGCTCACTTAGCGATGCCAGGCTCGAATTATCTGCAACATCATCCCAAAGACTTCTATTCAAGCATATAAGTTCCGCGGTGATTAACGCATCACCAGCCAAGGATGCCTCGAATCTTAGCTGGCACGAGAAAATACTTATGTACGATCCGATCATCCTGGAAGACTTGACTGTCTGGCTGAACACTGGTGCGTTGGAGAAAGCTGGCTGGGATGGAGAAGTGGATCCCAAAGAGGTCAAGAAGTGGTGCGAGAGTAAGAGTATTTGTTGTTTGTGGAAGGAGAACTTGAGAGGTGGCACGAGGAGTCGTTATTAATGATTCCCTCGAATGTATAGATATAACCCACCTTTGGGCTGCGCTGTCTTGAATACAAAATATAATTCGCCCACCCCACGCCCCGATTCAGTAATGCTCCCAAAAGCGCCAGTACGATTTGTGCAAGGCACGCCCAGTTTAATTTTTGTCTTCATTTTGGTTCTGTAATGTTTGCTTGCATGTTCTGTTCTCGTGTTGTACCGTGCTTGGATGTTATCAGCAAATGTCAATGACACCGGCACGCTTTCTTGGATCTCATACCTCTGTATGGACATCAAAGTTATATAGCGAGATAGTGACATCCGCATTGCGTTCGAATTTGTTCGCCACATGACGTAGGAATATCGTCAGCAAATTGTCGGTGACATTGGCACACTTTCTTGCATCCCATTTCTAGGCTTAAAAGTCTAAGTCGTGGAGGAGGTGGCGACTTTGACTGCTAGAGCATCTTCTGACCTTACTCTTCGACGTCTTTCCAGCTCAATTGCTATGAACTTTCGGTTTTATTTTGCGCAATCATCTTTCCAGCTGCCAGGAATTGCTTTGATCTTTTCTTCAATGGAAGGTGCCTCGACCCAGTCCCAGAAGTCTGCTGCCAGTGGCGTTGAAACATAGAGATCTTCGAACTCGATGTGTAAGTCCTCTGGATTTTCGCCTATACGGAGCTCCTTGAGTTCGAAGCAGCATTCATTCTTGTGTCTGTCGTTGTTCTCAGCATCGTACCAGAAAGTCCATTCTATTACTTGTGTATCGTGCATTTCGTTTTCGATTCGTCCGTATTCCACGAGATCTGCACCTGCGCGGTTGAGAAGCTCTAGCCACTTTTGGACAATACCAATATCGACAGGCTGTTTCTCAATCAAGTCTAGCAGGGACAATAACGGGGTGCACTCTCCGTACGCGACCGAGTGCAGATCTGCACCGGCATAAATTGTATCCATGATGAGATCTTCACAGCTAATCCGGGAGGGAGGCTCGTCTTGAGCATCCCAAAACCATCCAAATATCAGTGCATGAAGAAGAAATAGATTCCCCCATCTGGCATGTGCAATAGTCTGTAGAGTTTGTGTTGTGGCTAATTGGCGACATACTTCACCACTATTCGTTGTATAGTGGAAATTTTGGCAGGCAAGTATGCTCATATAATCATCATAGCTCAGTGACTTTATATCCCATTCGCTTTCTTGTGCAAGCCAGCTGAAAGAAGAGGCGGGTTCCGTATAAGCGTGGAACGCTGTCCGAGAGTACTGGTCTTCGAGCGCTACGTC
>JGI24512J20087_1000240_pt1 | contig 65013 bp, 71 predicted proteins | sample LinPmetageLP35_FD_20087 | JGI IMG/M metagenome (IMG submission 20087) | reverse complement strand
GGGGGGGGGGGGGGGGGAACAAAAGAAGTTGAGATAAAAAGACATCTAATTCTTATACTCCATGAGAACTGCGAAGCATTGTCATTTCCCAAATTCCAATTATTCAAAAACACAATATTGATTTGCCCCCATCCCAAGTTACCCTCTTCCTCATCCTCATGCTGAACAATGTATCCGTGTCAAATCCCCGCTCTCCAGCGTCGCCACTTGCTCCGAATATTGCAGATGGTGCGAAAACTAGAGCCTCCCCTGTCTTCAACCTCAAGATCTTTTTCTGCAGAGCGACTTTGTTGCTCTTATCGCCATCTCTGTCAAAGACTGGTAGATGCCTTTTCAGAACATCAAACCACTCTGGACTTGAAAATCGATGGATAACAGTAATCGAGCACAGATCTATTAACTTTGGCGAAACAGTTGGTTCTTGAGTCGAAATGATCACTCGTGCGCCGTAATGACGCTGTTGACGAATAACGCCCATCAGGGATCCTGTTAAAGCATTCGAGGCTGGAGTATCAGTCATGTACTATCATAAATTAATATAAAGTAGGAATGGTTTGGATTATAAACGTACTTTGTGTGCTTCATCTAGAACGATGACTTTACCAACCGTTGAGTCTGATTCGAGATACAATCCCATACCGACCTTGAACAAGACACATGCCGTGCTAGCATCCATGAATGGACAAGATAGATCTATAATAGTTATCTCGCCAGCAGTAAAATTTGGGCTTTCGATCGATCCTTCAAGATCAAGGAACGATTCCAGAAGATCCAGTCTTTGAGTCAGAAACTCTGTTTGCTTCCTGTCAAGTCCAGCGGCGCCAAGCTGACGACGGAACTCGGGGTAATCGAAACCTTCCACAGTTTTCGAGGCCATATCGCGCAGAATTTTTGTTACAATCCCCATATAAAGCGGTGCTGATTCAGTTTCGTTGACAGACATCAGAGTTAACATCGTGCTGATATTGAGGTCTTTCGGCTGCAGCTTAAAAGGATTGACCTTGACACTGGGTATCTGTGTATAGAGCGCTTTCATCGACAGAAAATTTGACGGGGAAACTAAAACGTTGATTTTCTTCGTCCCTAAAGCAGTTGGAAGTTCTGGACTGGGAGAAGCGAGAAACGCTAGTTCGCATGGCCGGAAGCTCGAGCTAGAAGTGTATTCGGCGAAGTTGAAAACCAAGGCCGAGAGAGGTTTCTGGAGTACTCCCAGTATTGGTGAAGGGATGAGACAATTTTCTATGAGTGTATTAGCTGAGGGCCTCAGAAAGCGATACTTCGAGGGTTACCAATCATGCATGCTGTTGTATGCGACTTCCCACTACCTTGAACTCCGCAGATAAATGCGGAATATGGGACATTAGTGTTCAGAAAAATTCTCGAATCCAAATTGGCAGTCGAAAGGATCGATTCTGAACTCCCAAGAAGTCCATATTGAGGAAGTTTATCTGCATCAAGAGACCCAAGGATATCGGCCGAAAACAGAACAGCGTTTTTGATTCCATCAATCGAGGTTTCTTCTGCAGAACTACCAGGTGCAGACGAGAAGTTAAGAAGGCCGAGCTGGAGGTTAAGAGTAACGGAACTGTCTTCGGGCTCTTCTTGCTGTGCTAAGCTAAGATCTTGTGCTTGACTGACGAATTTCTTGAGCTCTGACAGGTGTCAGCTTATGCTATGTGAAGTATAGCGGTATGTTAATCATAGCTTAACTTACCCATAATTTTCAGATTGGATGGCATCTTTGCAGGAGTTCCGAAACTTGATGTTTCTGCAGTTCTCTTGGTTCTTGAGATAGTGGAAAGTAACGCATCTAGGGATGCACCCCCGTCTTCGGACTTAGGGGGATGGTTCTGAAGGCCCATGGTATGCGTGCTTCTCGTATCAGATGGAATGAGAGTCTGTGGTCATTAATTAGCGATGTGCAAAAATGCAAGAATGGATTTCTCTCACATTTTCATCCTCTGAATAGGATGCAAATCCAGAACCCGAGGTTTGGCTACTGATGTTACTGATCCTCGACTTTTCCTTAGGCAATATCTGTTTTGGTTGTGAAGAGACTGGATACTGCGAAACCATCTTCAATTTCCCATATGTCAGCAGCGTTGATGGAGGCTGCAATGTAGTTTCCATTCTAGAAGACGTCGTAACGGTCTTCGATGGCGGAACAGGTCTTGCTGGTACATCATGATATTTAATACTATTAGACGAAAGAGTGAGTCTGGAATTGTATGGTTCGTGGCAATGAACTTACGAGTTGACTAGTTGTCTGATTTTCTTCTTGTGCTCAGGATAATAACTGATCAACCTTTTCTTCAGGGCGGACTTTCCAATAAATGGACCGTTGCCATCCTTACCAAAGCCGACTTCTTTGTACTGTTGCGTGACCCAACTTTCCAGATGAACAACCATCTCTGAATCGGGGTTTGTTTAACTTGTGAGCTGACAGAGGGAAGTGAGGCAGAAGAGATATGAAGCTACGAAGCTCCCAGAAAGCGCGGGAAAGTTGTCGTTGAAGCAACGACAAAGAACAGAAATTATGGATCGAATTCTATCGACACGAAATCCAAAGTCTCATTTTGACGCTTATATACTGTTCCGAACTGTCTTTTCGAATGGCTATGCTGCCTGATGGAGGTTTGCGGCCTTCTCGTCGGCCAAGGCTGTGTACTTTCTTCAACGCTCTGAGCCAATCAAACGCTGCGCCACACTGTAGTAGGACCCAATAGGCAGCCAGCACGACCCTGCACGGGGAACGCAACAAAAATATGCCTACCAGTCCAGTCTTCTACCAACATTTCCAACATTTCAATGTGTGTTTGAGGGGTAGAGCTGGTTATGTACGAGACCGCACAAAGCTAATTCCGATTGAGCCAACAAAGGCCTTGCTAACCACGTGCGAGACACAGCCCTCTCTGATCACTAGAGGCCTGTTCCGGGTCCTTGCAAAGCCACGAACCAGGTTATTTGGTCCGACCGGAACCAGTGAGGCTGACTCAAACTTCTCGATCAACCAGCTCCTCGGCCAAGTCCAGACGGTTGGATTAGAGGGATATTCTTATCGGTGCTCAAATCCTGCCAGCGCTTGCACGGGCAAGGCAGAGGAGATAAAATCACGAATGCGAGGCACCCCATACATACGGTGCGTTGAAGTATGATGAGATTCACCTATTTACCACGTTTTTGTAAGCGAATGTTGGTCTAAAATGGCTCTAAGGAAATCTCAACCGCAAGGGAGTCGAAAAGGGAACTGTGCTTGGAGGCGAGATGCGGAAGGTATAAACGAATATGAAGGAGCCAGAACGAGCCCCTTTGGAAGCTGAAATAGCCTCTCAGCACCAACGATGAGATACGATGATGATGAGTGTGCTGCCATAGTTCTAACGATGAGCCACGAGTGGTTCTAAATCTCGGTGTTGGAGCGATAGAATGAAAATGGTAACGAGTCGAGGGTTCCTTGTGGCAGTCAGGTGCAGGGCTGAATTCGAATTGCTTGATGACTTCATTCGCGACACCAGAAATCAGCATGAACAATCAAGGAGCGAATCAGATCACTTTGGCCAGGTCTTATTGAGGAATTTGATAACATTCTGTGAGTAAGATCATCTCATTGCACATGCTTCCAGCCATACATACACGTAAGGGTAATTTACAAGGTAGAGACGAGACAGCAGTACCTTACAGTTCGTCGCGGCCCAAACGCAAGAGAGAGATCTTCAGGCCACACCAGTAAGTTGCAGAAATCTGTACCGGGAGACTGGAAGACGAGTTGTGTATATTAAGAAGTCAACATTGGCATAGATAGAGACTGGTAGCTTCGAATAACGCGCGTGAAACAACGCAGAGTAACGCAGTCCACAATAGGTCATTGAACACACGCAACGAAACCCTTGTATGCTTCTGAAGAGCTGCACTATCTTAGCATGTTGTTCCGATCTCTTATGAGTCAATCATGACAACGTACCATTTCGAAACTTTCTTCTGATCTGTTCCCGCACTCTCTAAACAGACCCCCTCTTTTTCTGTAGCGGCATCCGCGCACGCGTCAACATCCGCATCATCGCGCTTCCTCGTGCTGACACAGGAGGTGAAGCCTTTTAGCGCAGTTGAGGAACTGGATGATTGTGAGAAAGGTCTTCCCTGTTGATATTTGAGGATGTCTTACCAGGCTTGAAGGCTTTGGGTATCCACTGTTCCGTCGGAAGCTGTAGAGACGCCCTTGACGCAGGCACTTTGCTGAGCCATTACTTGTGTTCGGCATGTTGCAAGCTCTCGTCTTTCCAGGACTGCTGGAAAGTCTCTCGTCTCAACAGGCGAAGCAACTGTGAAGCCAACGAGTGACAGGGCCACAACAGCAGAAAATGTGGAGAATTGCATCTTGAAAGTTTGTGTTGAAAGGAGTGTTGTAGCAGGTAAAGATCGATGTGAAGTCAGACAGAAGATGGCAAGTCTCGCAAGTTCAAGTTGTAGGGTGACCTGGCGCGGGAGTAATTCTCATCGAGAGGTGGTGAACTCTTATAAGTAATCCCTCATCGCCACCAGGTTTGTGCTCGAAACCAGCCGAGGAACCGCAAGCCTGTGTCAAAAGTGTGTTGAGGATAGAGTAGATAAACTCGGCCTCAGACAAACATGAGCATTATGCATGCATCTCGCAGGGATAATGTAGCCGGGGACGATCATCTGCGAACGTCGGATGTAATCCGTCTCAATTCTTGGGATGTTTTGCGATCGAATATTCTACCCAATGTGCACGCGAGGCTTGCGATTCGTCTGCTCACACTTCAGACTAGATGGCACACCCGCAGTTTGAGGTCGAGTATGGATCGTGGAGAGCTAGCTGGACCCTGCTGCGATCCTTGGCGGATAAGAAAGATGCGACAAAGACCTGGAAAGAAGACAAGAGGCAAGCTGAACTATGCTACCGATTTTCGATCTACAGACACGGGCCTGAAATTATACATCAAAAAGTGTAGGCTAGGTGATCAATAATTGGACAGGCTGACTAGATAAAGCAGAGCACAGAAAGACAGTTGAGGCGCGAAGTATCGCAAGAGCTGCGCAACCTGAAACATGAACAGCCGATTCATGAAGACAACGTAGAATACTTGACTATTTTAAGAACCAAGACCTGTCAGCAGAACCGGACCGACGATGCCAGTACCGAAAAGCGAAGAACATTACTCGGACTGCCTCGGCTTGGTGACGCAAGAAAGATGGCTCCCAACAGCAAAGCCTTGTTCCTCACTGCATCGCGGTCTAAAGTAGCAGTGCTTTGAAACGTCGGTCCCTCTGGGCCAAAGCCAGACAACAATCAGACTACAAGGAGACATACCAAGAGCTGATGGGCTTATTTCTCAAAGCAATTAGCCACCAAAAAGCCCCGAAGAATTCTCCGCCAAAGTGGTCAAGATGTCCTACCAGAGGCAGCCATCCATTCTGGAATGCAGCAAGGCTGAACAATGCTAGACCCATGTTGAACAGCGCGGGAACACGTATGGAAACAAGTTGAAATATAATACGCCGAGTAGATTCTGCACACGCAAAAACTGTCATCAGCCCTGACACAGAGCAGGATGCTCCGATTGCTTTCCTGATAGCTTTCGGTGACTCCGTCTTGCTCAATGAACGCTTGTAGAAGTCCTCAACATACTGATGAGCCGATCCATATAATGACAAAATGGGCCAGGCCATAATGCTGGATTACTCGGGGTCCAAATGACCAAAGGATTCCCATGTTGGCCGCAAGATGTGCCAAGTCGAAATGTGTGAAGGAAGGTGTAAGGAGTGTATAGAGGCGGCCTTGACGAACGTTTCGCAGAGACATCATGAGTTGCTCGTCGATGAATTTCTCTTGTTTTGGACCGCGCAGGAGCCCTCCACTCGGGACTCGCCCTCTATTCACAGACTGATGTGTGGAAGCATGTTTCTTATAAACAATTGTCCGCCCAATCGCCTGCAAAAACGGAGATTATGGCGCCTACCACATTTTTACTGAATTGGATCTTGGCGATGTGTGTTTCGAACATGGCCATGAACTTCTCCGTAGCCAACCGTACCCTTTCGCGATCCGCAGCCTATTTTGCCTCGAGTTCCATTGTGCGATTCTGTCAGGACTGAGAATAAAACCACCTGAAGTGATTTTGCAATGCAGCGGATTCCGTGTTCGAGGCTTGTTGGCAAGGCACGGAGGGATCAACTACACGTATAAGGGTCAGAGACGGCACAGTAGGAATAGGAAGAAAGAGCTTCACTTACCAGATTTCCCGGCAAGGGCCATTATTGAGAGCATTGGAGGCCAATTAAGCTCTGGTCATTTCCAATTGAACTCGCCATCGCGGTAGAAGTCCCTGTATTTGTTGTACATTAGTGGGAGGAGCTCCCGGCTGCATACCTACTATAGGAGGGTTCTGCATTTGTTGTTTACACAAAGGCAAGGGTCGAATTGAGCGCCGTGATAGCAGGCTTAGGAGTAGGTTTCCGCTGGCAGAATGACGCCAGGAATAGCAGCTCGGTGTCTGCATAGCAAGACGGGTGCAAGGCTCCGTATCGACTTCTATGTGCCTGGGGTAGATGTCGAACCTTGCCAGCGTTTATGATGGAGAGGACGGGAATACCCCATACCAGAACGTGATCTCGCGTTGTGCACTAACTTGATGCGCTCTAGCCCCAACGGGCAAAAGATCCATCTTTCTTAAAACTACCCAGCAGTCGTTCGCCTTTGCTCCGGAGAAATAATCCAATCCTTTGGTACCTACCTAGACAACAGACCCCCGAAGTGTCGTCTGGAGAGGTTTTTAGTGTATTCATGAAGAGCATGCAGTGTCACTTGCGGTCCTGACAAATCACGGGCTTACTTTTCTTGCCTGCTTCGAACGAGGGTGTGGACAAGTACGACTTCGACTGACATGGATATAGAATCGTACATCATATCTACTATGCTGCTCTAGGCCATTCGTGTCCGGGACTTATGAATACCGATTTTCGGCAGAGCTTCACACTCTTTCGCTATGTACCGGAATCTTCAAGCAGCCGCCTTGTTCGGCTCCTGACTCGAATCCAGATCACCGGGCTGATTGGGGTCAAAGTCTCCTGCCAAGTACTTATAAGGCTGAATAAAGTCCACAAATCCAAGATTGGGAGACGAGACCGTGTATCCCATTCTCATTTGGACATCGAATGGCCAGGACAAGACTTCTTCTGTCGAGAAGGCGAGGTAGGCATTTTCCTGTAAAATGTTATCAGCACTAACTCGGATTCAAATATATCGGCAATCTTACCTCCTGTCTCAAGTACCCGCGAATGAAAGAAAGGTCATGAACCGGGCGGTATTGGTCAGTGGTTGAGTTATGTCCTCCGGCGTGGTACAACCCGCCAAGGAAAGCCAGACAGTCGCCCTTCTCCATCACAGCGTATCCGATCTCATCAACCATTGGAACGCGGTCTGCGCCCCACAGGTGAGATCCAGGAATCACCTATTGATCATCAGCATTGTCCGGTCTCTTCTTCAGTCTACCTACCTGAGTAGCACCGTTCTCAATGGTTGTGGCGACACCAGGAACCAGGAATGAAAGCTCCACATCGGACCCAATTCTGTAACCAGTCTTGGTCTGATCCTGATGGTCGACATGGAAGTTCTTGTCATCTCTGTGCAATCTCTGAGCCTTCCCTCCAGGTCCAATACGCATCGTCAAGCCAGTATTCAGGATGGCCTTGCTGGTATATGTGTGCTTGGTCTCTCCATAGAAGTTGTGAGTGGTCTTATCAACAAAGACATCCAGCAACTTGGAAACCACTGGATCTACGAGCCATTCTCTTGCCGTCGGTGAACGACCAATGAGCCGACAGCAGCGTCTTGTTTCTGGTGGAAATAGATCCCCCTTGACCTTCTGTCAGTACTTGTCTATGATAAGATGATGGGTTGTCTACCTTCCAAGGCTTGTCTTTCTCCAAATATGGCAGGGTATCGGCATTTACACGCTCGACGGCTTCAACACTTGCAAAATTCTTGATGATAACGCCGCCATCTTGCACAATTGCTTGGACGATCTTGTCTACTTCATCTCGATGGATGTGTTGGATAGAAGGCCTCTCAACAGATCCCATCTTTGAAGTGTATGGTGCGGAGACGAGGTGATGTGAAGCGAGTCGGGTAAGCGGGTCAACTTTCTTTAACGAGTACAACGAAATTACAACAATGTTTTTTTAACAACAACTTCTCATTATTTCATCTGGTAATCCACTTATATATTCTCTGAATCTCATAGAGTCATGATCCAAGATATCGACAGTGGGGTAGCAAGACGGTTAGTGTCGGTAGTGCCTTATCTTATCGTGGCATTCAAGGTGGTGGTCCCCAGCCCCGCTCCATTAGTGAGGCAAGAGATCCCGAACGTCTTTACTTCCTCCCACTTTCAACACTCCGGACCAACCATCGTTCAAGTATATGTTACTTTTGAATCTGGGTTCGGAGCAAGAGACGACGACTCGCGCGGCTCAAAAAGAGACTCGCCGAAGCCGGTGCTGCAAGGCTGAACCCTCCATGGTCTGATTCTGGTGAGGGGCACTTAGTGACCGCTTCAAGATATAACTTCCTGGAATTGTTCATTTTACCTCCAAATTCCAGGCATCACACATAGTTCACATATCTGCAACATTTCCAAGACACAATGTCAGAAACTCAATGCGACGTAATTGTCGTCGGAGCAGGTCTCAGCGGTCTCCAAGCCGCGTACGATATCCAACAAGCAGGACTCTCATGCATCGTCCTCGAAGCCCGTGATCGAGTAGGAGGAAAGACCTGGTCGGTTCCACTAGCGAACGGGAAAGGAAATGTCGACATTGGTGCAGCATGGATAAATGACACCAATCAATCACATGTATATGCATTGACCAAACGATTCGGAATTGAGCTGCTAGAGCAGAATGTTGATGGAGATTGTATCTTCCAAGACAAAGATGGGGCTACACATGCGTTTCCTTACGGAACATCACCCAAGGTACTCCTCAGAAAGCCGGAACGAAAATTGGAATTTAGATTAACAGGAAGCAGTTCTCGGAAGCTCAAGTCACGGATCTCGAAAGGATTCGGGATATCATCCATGATCTCTCAGTCGCTTATGGCTCGAAAGCAAGCAGCACAGAAAACTATGATCAGATGTCACTGGTCCAATTCGTTATCAGCAAAGGAGCTACCCAGAAAACAGTTGATATGGTGCGTGTTTGGTCTCGGGTGATGGTTGGAATTGAGGCCACGGAAATGAGCGCCCAGTTTTTTATCGAGTATACCGGTAAAGGTGGAGGATTGAAGCAGCTGCGTTCAGATCAGAAACATGGTGGCCAGTATCTACGATTCAGGAAAGGTAGGCCTCTCTCAGATCTGATTTCCGAAAGTGGCACTGGTTCTAACTGGAGCAGGAACTCAACAAATGGCAATTGGACTCGCAGCACTTCTAAAGCCCAAGACAGTCCGCCTCTCCACACCCGTGTCCAGCATCACGGACTCCGGAAACCTTGTGACGGTAACCACATCTACGGGCCAGACCTTCAAATCCAGCAAACTGATCCTCAGCATTCCCACACCACTCTACAAAGACATTGCGATCTCGCCACCACTCACAGGAACCAAAGCCACAATCGCATCTAGCACAATCCACGGATACTATAGCAAGATGATTCTGTGCTACGACAAACCCTGGTGGACATCCCCATCCTTGACCAGCCCCAAATCCTGCGGCCTAGCAATATCCTACCAAACCCCCGCAGCAGTAATCAGAGACACATCCGTCCCAGCAGACGACCACTACTGCCTAACATGCTTCGTGGGTGGGGGACCGGGACTTGCCTGGTCCAAATTGCCCCAGCACGAACGCCGCGCTCAGGTCCTCGCTCAGGTGTCCAACATCTTCAACAACAAAGAGGAAGTGTACAAACCAGTCGAGATCTTCGAGCAAGAATGGAGTAAAGAGCAATATAGCAAGGGAGCGCCGTGTCCGGTGACGGGGCCGGGCGTGCTGACTAGCGTGGGTGGATCGAGTGCGTTGAGGGAGGTGGTGGGGAATTTGCATTTTGTGGGGACGGAGACAAGTGAGGTGTGGAGTGGGTATATGGAGGGTGCGGTGAGGAGTGGGGTGAGGGGGGCGGAGGAGGTGGTGAAGAGTCTGAAGGGCGAGGTATTGAGGGCGAAATTGTAGGTGGGTGTTGGCTTGGATTGTACTTAGCCTGCTCCCAATTGACTGAGTTGGGATTAAGAAGTACTGAGTAAGCTGTTATTGTGATGTGCAATGCTTTTTGGAGAGCTCCGTAACATTTGAGGCTGAAAGAGGCAAGGTGCAACACCGTTCCCATTCTAGCGCCGAGAGGGGCCGAAAGTTGTGAAGTGGTGGCTAAGAGATTGTTCAGCGCCCTCAAAAGGATTGCCCTCATCGGCCGTAGAAGCTATGTACCAGGTCGTTGTTAAGACAATACAGACGGTTCAACCAGCCGCTCGTGTCAAACGATGGTTATTGCTCTCTGCTCTTTCTTATAGGCTTTCCACTTGCCGCAGCCGTTCGTATACCCCACTCGCGTGTAAGTTCCAGGCAAAATACCAGACTGAACGAGTACCAGCCCATACACTTCCCCTTCATCCTCGTAGACCATCAAACAATGTACCTTGCCAAACACCGCGGTGTTCCCTTCTACTTTGACATAAGATCTCCGAAATGTGCACTCGGTCTCACCATCCAGCACACTTGGCAATTCTCCAGAACAGTGTCAGGCACCATGTTTACCCAATCTTTGGGACATGTTTGGTCAGGCTACATGGTGTAATTGTGGTAGCCTGTTGGGATGGGCGTGTTGATTGTGGCGGTGATGAAGGAGCCAATCAGGGTTAACGAGGCGCTGGATACTTGACCGGAAGGATTGGAGCTTATGAGAGACACTTTTATATCGTGGACAGTGATAAGTGAGCGACCGGATAGGTGGAAGTTATTTTTGTATTCGAGACGACCAGTAAGAGATGCCCAAGACCTACGACGTGAGATGTTGAAGCTAAACGTGGGTAACTATGTGGATAGAGATGAGATTATAAATAAATGAAATGGCATATAAATGGCGATTTTGCGTACAGAAGAGAATGGAGAGACATTAATCGAGAACGCTTACCAAGAAGGACATCCATTCTCTGTAGAAACTGGTGGTTGCAGTGTGAATGCTCCCACTTTCTCGATGCCCCAAATATCTACCGACCAAAAGAGATCCTGTGCAATAACATACTTCCACAGTCCAGCAAGATACACCGAACTGGTAATTTGATTTATCCTCTCCGCAGCACCACTGATTGCAGGGAGCTTGTCAGAGGCGAACGTAAGACTACATTCTGTATATGTCTTGACAAGCTCGTGCCACTGAACAAATAGCCGACTGCCGCTGGCAGAAGAGGCTCGAGGCAAACTGGCAACCCACGACGTGGACAGTTCGTTTCGATCTTCGACGTGTACTGTCTTGTGACTTTGAAATTCAAAAACAAGTCCTAAGAATCGAGAGGGACATGTCAGCTCTGATCCTGGGCCGTTCTCAGAGAGATAAGTAAGATTATACCTTGAAGTCTTTGAGGCCAGTACGCCTGCTGATATCTGGCTGAGCCCGTCCAGTTCTGGGCTGCAAAAGGTCAATGCAGGCGTCGGAAACCAAAGACGCAGTGCCGCACTATTGCGCACTTGTACCTCATGCTTAACACTTCCACAGCTTTGAGGACATATCTTCAATTATGAAGTCCGCAAAGAATATTTGCAAGGTCTGTGTAAGTAGGTTTGACGATGGGTGGTGAAGAGAACGAGATCATCCACCACGTGAGGTTTATCTGCTGACAAATCTGGGCCAACCTCGAACAGGGGCACAAGTGTCCAGGCACGCAACCTTATTTTCTCCCCTCTTCACTCCTTCGCGCCCACACCTACGGCATGTGCCCCTTCATATTTCCACATCGTGCCTGTGTCACCTCTGCCGCATGAAGTAGTGCAAAAACGAATAGTATTTATCCAATCACAGCGGCCATGAGAAGCCGTGTCTTGGCACAGGGCTGAAAAGCATGTCCCGATCAGGATATGCGGAATCCCAGAAACGCCTCTTCAAAGCAAAGCTTCGGCTTTACATCAAGGGTCTGAAATGACATCCCACTAAGTTATGTCCCAATGGCATTTCCCCAAAGTTCTTTTCTTTCGAAGTATGAGTTCCACGATCTCTTCACGTCTCTCCACGCTCTTTTGACTTTTCATGATGCGTTCTTCTATTTTTGTCAACATGGATTCATTCATTTGGTTTTCTTTCGTCGCTCTTTCGCAGGTGCAGAACGTTCTGGCTTTTACGCAATGCTATTACCCTGACGGATCTATCCCTACAGATTACATCTGGGAGCCATGCACTGGCGATGAGTTCTCCTCTTGCTGTGTGCCTAGCGAAGGAGATATCTGTCAGCCCAATGGGCTATGCTATTATCCTATGACAGGGCTGGCATACCGTGGAGCTTGTACGGATCGTACTTTCAAGGATCCTTCTTGTAATGAGGACATTTGCGTTACTGGTAAGATCTAGCTGTTGATTCGAGAACTCGTGAGATAAGGTGTCTGACAATCTGAAAGGCTTCGAGACAACATGGCAATGGGCGATTGAGTGCGAAGGATCTTCAGACATACTTTGCGGGACATACGAGGATGCATATCATGCATTCCCAACGTGTTCAGCCAGTGCCGCAACTGTTACGACTGGATTTCAGACGACGAGATCGACGACCACAGCTGGGCGCTACACACCACCACCATCGCTCGACACAAGTCGCTTCACAGTGATAACCAGTTCCTACACTACGATCATAACGGCAACAGCGCAAACGACGACCCGCACAAGCACGTTCGAAAGCACAACTACCAGTGCAATTGCACAACAGGTGACCGAATCCGCAAGGTCGAGTGGAAAAGCTGCAAGTGGAACTGTAGCAGGTGCTTCGTCAGCAGGAACATCGCCTCCAAAATCTACTTCCTCAGCCAAAGCAGGCGCAGTGACACTGACCACTGGGGTTCTAGTGGCGATCATTGTTGGTCCAATTCTCGCCATTGCCATCTGCATAGGGGTTTTCCTGTTCATCCGAAAAAGGAGAGCGGCCAAGAAGAACGAAGCCCTCAGACTCAACTCTGCCAACTACCCACCTTCGAATGGACCAGTTGGTGCCGACCAAGTCTACCCATATGAAGTGGACGTCAATCAGGCTTCCGGGCCACCTCACCATCAGTTCGGGTATTATGGGCCAAAGATCGACACGTATGAAGTTGATGCTCATTCGACTATGCGGAAAGAGAAGACTCCCGTTATGAGTGGTGTTGCGGAGATGGGGAGGCCGTATCAGGAGGATCTGAGGAGTCCTGCTCCTACATATACGGAGGCTTTGATGCCTGTTGAGATGGATGCCACACCGTCGTTGAGAAGTCAAACGAGACAGTAGTAATATTGAGATTCCGGAGTTCTGTCTAGTTGGGTAATCGATGCAACCCCTGGGCTTGGTTGTAATACTCGTTAGAATGGTACTTCACAATCATCCACCTCTTGATCGGCATTTGACTTCCCTAACAGACGAAGTCTACTGACTTGCAAGTTCGGCTCCTTTCTCGAGCTCCAGAAATGCAAAAACGCTACAATGCTTTGATGAGAACGAACATTCCAACGCTCTCAGCTCAACTGGCCGAAAAGGGTCTAGCTCGGCTCAGGTCTCAACTTTTCCTTCTCAGCTTTCCCTCCAAATTTTCATACCAAATTCACTCATCCATGCTAGAACATCATTTTCGCTATAGGCTTAAGTCAAATCCCAGCATGACGCTTTGATCGCTTGTTCATCTGGAGTTCCACTGACAGCTCGATATACTTTCCTGAGCCCCTCTAGTGACGTAGGGTTTGCGCCCACTCCCGATCAGTCCCCTGCTCCGATCGTCTTCTCGATTTCTCCGATTTCTCTCAGCCCTTTCTCAATCCTATTTACTATCCGGAATCGAGTCTTTTCCCAGCACACGAGTCAAGTTGCTCGTAATACAGGGTCCTTTTCGCGGTCCCTTGATTTTCACTTAGTTCATGGCAAATGCAGCTATGGCATGCGTAGGTATCGGCTCCGCCCTTTTAAGGGTCTGTTTGGAACGATTTTCTGTTCGGCGTCGGTATCTCAGCGTCCAATTACCACGACGGTGAGCAGATATTGAATCTTTCTTCTTCGTTGTCTTCTGCTAGATGCATGCGCCGGCAAGGATTTCGTTGTGCTTTCGAGACCTGCCCAGGTATGCTGCGATACGATACAATGCGCTCCTGAAGGGTACCCCGCGGCGTAATTGACAATCCTGCAAACCAATTGTGATTGCGCGCAAAGATACATCACAGTCGAGCGAACTTAACGAAGAGGCCTGGCTGTGACTAGGTGATTCGGGTCAACTGCCTTTGGCTTGAAGAACCAAGGACAGGGATGGGATGTCGGCTTCACGAAGCCCACCAGTTCAGGAGGGGGAGAGTGCTGCGCGAGAGGGAACCACAGACATGAAATGGACTCCAGATGCGGCGGAAATCGGTGGCAGACCACAATTGGGACTCTTCGAACTCCTAGACATAGACGAGCGACCGACCCTCGTATTCGACCTTACAGACTCCGCGAAAGCGACTCCCACATATTACAATCCGGGCCTGGAGAAGATACCGCTTTTGGGACTGAAGCTTGGTAATGGAGTGCTGTCGAACACGGCATCTTCCCGAGACGTCGAGTACACGGCTTTCTTGAAATGGGCAACAACTAAGAAGGAACGTGAACTTCCACATATGAGCTATTGCGGGTTGTGGTGGACAAGGCATACTCTGAGGGACCGTTGGCGGGTTGTCACAGGCGCAGAAGGCGACGAATATGAGTACATAAGCGCAAAAAGACGACAATCCGAAGCGCCAAAGCTGGGCAGATCACATACGGCAGCTGGTAAACGCCCTTCACATTCTCCCACACAATCCCGGACGAAATTCGTTTCCGACGACTCATTGGAAGCTCAAATTGCCGCTTTTCGATTACGTGAGGGGCAGAAACCACCAAACAGCGGAACTGCCAAGTTGATAACACCAGAAAGTATTCAAAGGTCTGAGACGCTTGACCGCCTGGATTTCATCAGCGCATATCCCGCCAATGTTCCATCTGCTCACCATGAGTTCTTCATGAAATTTGACTGGGCGTCCACCGAACTGGGCCCGATCGATTCGTGGGGAGCCACTCTCAGGCGCCGAGTCAATTTTCTCATGAGCGACCCACGTCCTGCAGCTATGTATTGGGGGAGACAAAGAACGATAATGTATAATGAGCCGTACATGCATGTCACTGGCCAGAAACATCCAGGCATGATGGGCAGGGTATTCTCAGAAGCATGGGGAGAGGTTGAAGGTGATTTCATTCCTGCATTCGAAAAAGCTTATACAAATGGAGCTTCTACTGTGCTTGACGATGCTCGCTTCTACATCGAGCGGCACGGGTATCTTGAGGAGACATACTTTTCACTAGCTATGATTCCATTTCTTGGGGACCATAACGATGTAGCCTTGTAAGTTACTATGCTGGAGCACTTCTCTTCCGTGTGATTCATACTACCACAAGCCTTTTCACTGATTCTCAGTCCAGCTACAACCCAGTCTTTGACACAACTCGGCAAGTTATTGCAGACCGTCGTATGGCCTTTCTGCTACGCTCAGGCCAATACATATCTTCTTCAAGAGATCCACAGGATTTCTGGCAGCAGTTGATGTTCTCTTTGCAGGCAGATCATCCGGACCTGCCATTTGCAATTCTCTACTCAGTGAACCCTGACATAAGCGAGTCTGCTTCCGAGGCGTCTGATCACAGCCAGAACCGGAACTGGGTGCTTCAAGGAAAAGTTCGTGTCAGCGATACTTGCTCAGATATACCAGTTGCCGCGACCGACCAATCAATGGAGCTGTTCCTTCCCACTTTCTCAGAGCTAATCAGATCAGGGAATCCAACATTGCTACGTGCTGAGGATAATTCACTACCAGACTTCATTGCACGAGACATGCGCGTTCCAGATAGAGCACTTGAAAAGGCTGCTGTTTTTCTACCAATTCGCTCGACTGCGGACAGCCTTCTAGGGTTTCTCGTACTCGGTTTAAATCCTCGGAAACGATTCGATGCAGATTACAGAGTATTTATTGAGCTATTAACTCGACAACTTGCTACTTCACTTGCGGTCAGTATCCCCGCATAGGGATTGCGGATGTTTGCTGATCATCTTTACACAGTCTGCAGTCTTGTTTGAGGAAGAAATCCGGCGAGCGGCCCGAGACCGGAAAATACTTACCAAGCGACTTGCTCTCCAAACACATGAAGCTCTCGAAACAGAGACTAGATTTCGACGGATGGCGGATCTTGCTCCAGTTGGGATCTATCACATTGAACCTGATGGGTTGCTGGTTTATTGCAACGAAATCTATTATGAGTGAGAAGCCCTCACCTACCAAAACCGAATGCTCGCTAATAATGACTATGAAGACTCACAGGGCACCCTCGAGATGCATTCACACCTATGGTAAGTTCCACCACATCTTTAGAGCTATCCTTTATCATTGTGTTGAGGCTAACTTGGCCATCAGAGCTGGCTAGACGTTCTTCTGGAAGAAGACCTCCCCTTGATGAACCAGGAATGGACAAAACTACTCCAAGGAGAATCGGTCTCGTTCGAAATAAGACTAAAGCGGCCCTGTGTACTCGAGGACCTCATCGATGGCGAGAAGGCAGAAGGGTCCACTTGGATTCTAGCTGCTGCATACCCTGAGCGTGCAACGGACGGCACTGTCATAGGGATTCTAGGTTGCATAACGGATATCTCGCGCCAGAAGTGGATGGAAGGATTCCAGAAGAGGAAGATGCTTGAAGCTATTGAACTTAAGAGGCAGCAAGAAAACTTCATTGACATGACATCACAGTGAGTTCTTTTGTTTTCGAATCCAGATCCCGCAACTATGGATGACACCTATATCTAGCGAGATGCGAAATCCACTCTCAGCGATTGTTCATTGTGCCGATTGGATTGGAACATCGCTCTCGCAATTTGACTGCGATCCAAACGACGTCATCATCCCCAGAGATGTTATTGAAGGATACGCAGATGCGACAGAGACGATTGTTCTGTGTGCTCAGCATCAAAAGAGAATCATCGACGACGTACTGACCCTCTCAAAGCTGGATTCAGATTTACTGATGATAACCCCAATTGATGTTCAACCAGTGTCTACAATACAGGCGTCTCTGAAGATGTTTGATGTCGAGATCCAAAATAGCGATATCGACCTTCGATTCCAAGTCGACAAGTCTTATGCCGAGCTTGCTGTCGATTGGGTAAAGCTCGATCCCAGCCGACTTTTGCAGGTGCTTATCAATCTTGTTACGAACGCAATCAAGTTTACGATGGCTGAATCAAGGAGGAAAATTGTCATCCATCTCGGAGCATCTCGGGAACCTCCGACGATTGGTAGTATCGAATATCTCCCGCGCACAAGCAACCGTAGAGATATGACTAAAGGGAGTGCATGGGGGACTGGAAAACCTGTCTACCTCCATATTGAGGTGCAAGATAGCGGTCGAGGCCTGGACGAGGTCGAGCGAACTTTGTTGTTCAAACGATTCTCCCAAGCCTCACCCCGCACTCACGTCCAATACGGAGGATCAGGCCTCGGCCTCTTCATCTGTCGACAACTAACAGAGCTACAAGGTGGTCAAATCGGCGTGACCTCCTCAGTTGGTGTAGGAAGCACATTCGCTTTCTACGTCCGCGCGCGCCGCTGTACACGACCAACTGCGCCCCTCTCCGCCCTTTCCGCCGATCGCATCGACGTTCAACGAGTCGTCAGCCCTGAAGTTGTACAAAAGCTGCGCACAAGCACACTCAAACCAAACCTGCCCTCCTCGGCACCAAAACACGTCTTAGTAGTCGAAGACAATATCGTAAATCAAAAGGTCCTATCACGACAACTTCAAACCGCAGGCTGCATTGTCTCCGTCGCGAATCACGGCCGCGAAGCACTCTCCTTCCTCGAGAAGTCTCGCTTCTCGAAGGGTTTTGAGGTTGACGGTATCGAGCTCTCTGTCGTGCTCATGGATCTTGAGATGCCTATCATGGACGGACTAACATGCGTGAAGATGATCAGGCAGTTGCAGAGAGAGGGTAGTCTCGTCGGTCATGTACCTGTCATTGCGGTTACTGCGAATGCAAGGAGCGAGCAGATCTCTACTGCGAAGGAGGCCGGAATGGATAGTGTGGTGACTAAACCATTTAGGATACCGGACCTGTTGCCTGAGATGGACAGGCAAATCAGGTGCGGGAGTGAGAGGGGATTGGAGAGGTCGGCTTCAGCGCCGGTTTGAACTCAACAGTACATGGAAAGCTCTGTTCTTATATAGATGGTATTTATTTGAGTCTGGAAGGGATGATGATAGAACGAAGGAGTTTGGTGTGGCAGGGAAACATAATCGGTAGAGCCTCGCCGAAACACAGCAAGCTATCTGCATTTGGGTCCAATTATGGCTGGAAGAGATGGATACCTATGGGTATGGAGTACAATGGATACCATTTTGTTCGTGTTACTTGTCTTCACTTTTCCATGCATTTTGCGAGGTCACAAGCTACAGGAGATCCTAAATTATCGCAGCACCAGACCCAGACAGCTAGCTGCGTTATCTATGTGCGTATGGTCATCTATCTCTACATTTCAACACCTGCCAAATCATCGCAACAACCTCGTATGATCTGTCAGTCCCTCTCTCTCCTCACCCAAGACGCACAACGCAACCAGGAACCACTCAAAGCGTAATATAATAACACCGACTACTAGCATCATACTCCATCTCAAATTCTCTCTCCATCTCATCAACCGCAACCTCATACTGCCTTGTCACATCCAGCTCATACGCATCACCCATCGGACTAGGCAGAACCAGCGCACAGATGAATTTACGACCGTCCTTCAGCTCGATTCCTGTTGGTGCGATTGATGTCTTTGGATTCGAACCCTGCGAGGTAGAGGTAGAAGATGAAATAGGAGTGGGGAATGCGCCGACGGGACACATAATCATGAATTTCGAGAGGTATTGCGAGGACATCTTCCGCTCGATGAACATCCCTTGCCGAAGACGTTGTTGGAACGGCAATTTTGTACTGCACTTCTCGCCTTCCCCTTCGACCACATTTCCTTGCGAATCCGTTGCTTTACCTAGCGCTCCCTTTGATTTAGTGGCTGTACTGTTGAGCGCTTTCCGAGAATCGATGTGTAGACGCCACAGTTTGTCGTAGAACGCACGAGCTTGCTGTTCTGTGACTCCAGGAGTTTTGAGACACCGAGATACGAACTCGCCTTTTGGGAGGCGGCAGATCTGAATACCATTCTCGGTTGGGGCGAGAAGAGCGGAATTAATGGGTGGGTTGCCGGACTGGATTTCATCAGCTTTGCTCTGGTTCTATTCTGGTGGAAGACTGTTAAAGTGCGACTTACATTGTTATCGATCCATGTCTTTAATGCAGCTGAAGTCCAAGTTGACGGCATGGACTCCTTGTGCACTGGCTGTTTGAAAGGAGGCACCGGAATTCTCAGCATCTCCGCATACCGGAACGAATTCTTCGTTGGTCCAACATCAACGATATTCGGACTAACACAAGCCACAACAGCAGTCTTACAATGCCGATATCCCTTCGTATCAAAAACATGTTTCAAGACCTTCGTAAGAGTACTGTTTCGATACGGGATGTGGATAGGTTTGGACTTGCCACCACTCTCAACTTGGGCCTGGTCCATGTACCACATCGTTCGCCCACGGATGCAGTCTTTCAGCGTTGATAGAGATGTATTGATCTCCCGCGATTCCTTCATCCGATCTGCACTGTGATCTTTCATGTCTGTGGCTGCTTCGCTGCCTGCGAGATCGATAAGGAATAGTAGACCGTCGGGAGTCTCTGAGACGTCTTTATTAATGATGCGAATCCGACAAACGGCATGTGTACGTGAGGAGCTATCGTTTCGAAGCGTGGGCGCACTTTTGCGGAATGTCATACTTCGCTCAATCAGCTCGATCAGCTCATTGACCGAGGTGACTTTGGGTTCGAGGGCGCCGACGAGTTGGGTCTCGCCAAAACTGTCTTGGAGGACACTGATCTTTCGACGGTCGTTGAGGAGGTCTGGATGGATGTTAGGGGAAAGCTTGGAGATAGTGAAAGGGGGCTTGCCTGATGCTACATTCCCTGCAAGGTCAAAAATTGATATGTAGACATCGCGATTTCCTTCAAGACCACCAAATAGATCTTTCGCTGCTCTTCGTTCCAAGGCATCGAGGGTGAATGTCTTTCCAGATCCAGTCTGGCCGTAAGCGAAGAGGGTACTAATGCCACCACCCCACTGCAATACGTCTCAGCTCTATCTCAACCAGAAGCAGATTGTGCGTTTCCAGAAAAGCAACAGATATTGATGACTTACAGCCCAAGGTACCAAAGGCCCACAAAGATCATCGTAGACTTGATCAGATGTGCTTTCCGGCCCATACAATTTGTCAAATTGAAAAGTTGACGTCTATTAATTCATCAGTGAAGTTCTAAGCTCCCAACATATTTCCACTTACAGCGACCGCAGGCGGTCCTCGAACTTTCACCCTCAACTCATGAACATCTGCAATTCTGCCCTTCTCCCTGGCATACACGCTTGGAACGTGACCAAGTCCTCTATCCTCTTCCGACAAGGGTCTTATTCTGGCTCCGATTATTGTGTCAGAATCGGAGAGCGTTTCTCTAGGTGCGGAAACAGCGCCTTTACTTGATAGTGGGACGAGGGAGTCTTGAAAAGCAGTGATTTGTGACTGATAAGAGGCTTTGTTTGAGAGGAGGAGGGCGTCCATGGTTGTGGTGTTTGAATGATGGGATTATCAGAAGGATGACTGAGGCGCTCTTCATAGATGATAAGAAGTGCCTCTGGGTTTTAAAGATGGATTCTGGCGGGCGGGCGGGTACCTGCATTCGATATGATAAGCGAGCCTGTCTCATCAACCAGGCAACCATGTAAACAAAGTGTCAAAACACTGCTGCCTGCGAGATCGTCTATCTTCTGCGAATCAAAAGTTTGGAAATGATGCTACCTGATTTCTCAGTACAGATTATACTTCAATTGACTAAAGAGAATTTTATGAGCCCAAACCGAGCCGATGCTTGTCTCTGCCGTCTCGAAATAATGCCCCACTTTGCTCCTGTCAACCTCGTTAAAGTCCAATCAAAGTCAACCTAGAAATAAATACCTCCGATGCGTACAAGTGGTCCAAACCTGATCCAACAAACAGAGAAGACGCTTCGATCCTAGCATGAAATCCCTACGGGCTGATCAGCTGTTCATGTCTTGAACTGATAAATCAAATATGTCGTCGGTGGACCGCGCCGGAGCATGATCATCGCTACTACGGTCCTTGAGAAGAAAAGGAGAACCATATCTGGTATTGAATCCTATATGGGTAAAGATGTCAGCAATCCGATCCTACGTTCGAAAAAAGCATGAAATTTTGAAGAGCAATCACATATCATATCTCGAGTCAGGCTCCCGAACTTCATAAACCGGACCAAGAAAGTCACCAACATGGCGCTCAAGCGACCACGCCCAGAAATTGCCATTCTCATCTCTCATGGAATCACCTTGGGTAGTCGGTAGTGGAGCTGAATGAACAGTCTTGCAAATCTTGAAAACGTCGATCGAGGTAAGCGCGAGACAGACAAGACCGAAATCCTGGACGCGTTGGTAGTGCAGCTCGAGCGCATTGTGTTCCAGCATGCGGATGATCTTGAGAATTATCTCGTTGGGCAAGATTTGAAGGACGCCAAGCCGATGAGCTATCACAACGTTCTAGTTAGCGAAGGATTCTTAGGATATTGGTTGTTAGTAACATCTACCATCTCTCGCGATTTGGACCAAAGCCGCGCCGTTGAGGAGGGCTCTCGCTCGCTTTCCCTGCAAGCTCTTGTTACGCGCGAGCAATCTAGCACCTGCTGGGCTCCCTGTGTAGTCTGCTTCGCGTTTCTTGGTCGAGGGGATATGTCGAACTTGGTCTGAATCGCTGGTGAACGTCAATTGCTTGGGGGTGATGATGGTGCTAGTGGGGCAGAGTCTGAAAGGATCTCGAGGAGCCGTGTCCGAGTCCGGCGTGTTAAGGCTCAATGGGGCTATCATATCTTGCTGACTTTACTCGAAAGTAGTGGTCCCAGATATCTTTTGGGACTTGATTAGTTTGAAAGCTTGAAGTTGGAGTAGTCGACGCTGGAAGAAGAGCTAAACATAGACCAATCAGCAACTCGGATGGTCGAAGTCAATGTTGGCGGCTCTGGAAGATGGTTGATTGTGGATGCGCCATGCGACAAAGATGACTATCCGATGGCTCAGCAGCAGTAAGTCGTGAATAAGTCACATCTTCACCCAGAAATGATCCTCGCAAAAGGGATAGAGAAAGGTGATGATCCTTTTGCTGCGGAGCTTTGGAAAAAAGAATCTTCATCAAGCGTTCGAAAAGCTTTGGGATCTCCTTGAAAGATTCGGCGTCCTTCACCTCTGGCTCTGCCTCGTCATTGGCGACTGCAACCGAGTTATGACTCAAAGCTCGGTAGTAATCCATCTCGTTGTCCCACGGTCCCAGGCCCGTTTGTGAGTCTGGACCAACTACGAAAGCATCTCCGTCCTGGTATATCGAGCCAATCTTGTCAAATTCCAGGGTTTAAAGTTTGACCTGAATTTCGGCCATCTGTCTGCGAAAGTTCGAGTCTTGGATAAAGTTCCCGAATTGACCGACTGGGCTCGCCATCTTCAGGCATTGTTCTGAAGCGCAAGGCCCATTAATGTAGCTCATGAGCAAGTAAGGGGCACCAATATCGTTGTGCGGAATCGGATCATAGTGCAAAACCTTCGGGACTGGTATCGAGCTCTGAAGGCTACTTTTCGTAGGAAATTCCTCCGTCAGGTTAAATTCTTTGCCAGCCGACCTCAAGAACTTCATGATTGCGACTTCACTCTCCATTACGCGAGCAAAACCTAGAGTCCCACGACTTTCAGATACGACTCCTAAATCAGGAAGCCGTGGTCGAGCGACCCAGGTCGTCCCATCTGAGAATTCAAGAGCTCGAACCATGTTGAAATTGCCAAGCGAGTAATTTTCACTGATGTGACAATGTATTCCACCACGATGGGTGCTCGCGAGTTTGCATAGCCCCTCCCAGTTGATAGCAGCAAGGAATTCTGTCGCTCGTAGATGATGTTCACCACCTTCTTCGTATTCCGGGGCGTTGGTCCATGCTCCACTCCCAAGTTGGGGAGCTGCGGTGCTGAATTTGCTGTTGCTCATGAGGTTTTTGCTGCTGGAAAGTAGTATTTGTTTGATTTTACATTCTGCGGTATTTGGGAGATTAGACAGGAAGTTCTCATCTAAGGGAACATAGGTAGTTCTTTGTTTGACTGCTGAATGCTGTCTTTCGTTTGACACGTGGCGTTGTACTTTCTAAAACAAGCCAGGAAATCGCCCTTAGATTGATCACAATGGAGGCTCTTGTAATCAGATCAAAGAAGTCTGAAAGAAGAGCACAGAATGATTGGTTTGATAATGATCTATGTTGGTGCTTCCTGTTTGCTAGGTTGACAGACAAATCGAGACTCAGGACTGGTTGACAAGTACCAGTGCCACAAGGTTTGCCAAAGAGAATTACAACAGGAGGCTTTGTTCTTTCTCGTAACAGTCCGAACATACTTCATTGGCGGTTCGGACCGCAAAACAGTTCAAATACTGCAATTTTGAACCTTTCAACCTGTCGTTCAAGCGAGATGCTCAGACCATCTATGATAGGCCCTTCTATCTGGCTCCTAGACCAAGATATTTACCTGTTCTATGGAATCCATTGTGCACTATATATAAGGCTCAAATAGTTCCTAAAAGTAGAGATATCATCCATCACCAGAAAACTTGAAGCACTTCGACCATCATCGAATTGCTAAAGTCTCACTTTCACTCAACTTCGCGATCAAGCAGCATACACTTCATTCAGAACTCCAAGCCCCTCAACCAAGTTACTCAACATGGTTTTCAAGACAAAGAGCTCCGGTGGAGAGTCCTCAATGAAGATTGATCCTAAACAGACTTCTTCTGACAAGAAGACCGCAATCAAGCAACCTGTCCTTGGCCTCAAGTACAACGTTCAATGCTCGAATTGCGACGATCTCGTCAAGCTTGGGGAGAAATGTAGAAGTTGTGGCACCCAAAAATGATTGCCTTTGGTCCTCCAGATTCGATGATCTCTCCATGAAATTTGATCAAGGCATGGATGATGATTGTGGCATTGCAGATCAATTGCCACGTAGACGACGAGCTCTAGGATCTCACACTCGGGAGATTCAAAAAGTCTGTCACAGCACTTTTCTTTAGTCTAGTCAATGCAGTCCTGTTCGCACATATTTTACTAATTCATGCAAAGTAACTTCAATTCCATATATATGTAAAAAATACCAATTGTTTCTCATACAAAGGACCACTCAAAGCAAACACGGCCTCACCAAGAAGCACTTAAAAATCGGAGCGGGGTATTGTAGAGCTCTGAATAATAGGTCACATCTAGTTGTGCCTCTGTCACACACGTCCCCTGGAACCTCGACAGGTGGGCGCTCGTCCGAACCCTGTATTGGCGATCGGAGTTCCTATAGTACAGTAGACTAAAATAGAGTTCGCACTCATCGGAACGGACCGCCGGCAACTGAAAACGCGTAGGCTCGAGGTTATCGCAGCTTATATTCTTCTCTTTCATACTGGAAACCTACTTCTTCTCGAAGATGCTGGCAGATGCAGCACGATTGCAGGATTTTCAGCTGTAAAGATGCATCATCACCGGGATCAACTCCATTGTCAAGATCTTCGGTCAGAGTCAACAGTCAAGCCACCCGCGATATCCGCAGCTGCGCAGCATGAAGTCACCCAAACTTCTACTTTTTTTCCCCTCTCTGCCAGACAGAGTCGCACCTCTCTCCTCTCACCGAGAACAAATGGACTTTTGCAATCATGCGTTCCATGCTGTCGGGTCTATCAACGCTGTGCACACCCCTGAATGCAGCACTAAGCCACACTCCACACCCTGGAAGTCGTTGCGCGCGCCTGCCACACCAATGGGCTGAGCTTCCTGCATGCCTGTCTCAGGCTGATCGGGGGCGAATTGGAAGACTTTCGACGTCGTGAAATACTCTTCTCTTTCTTTTTCCTATCTCTCACATGCATCTTGACATCCCGTATTTTAAGTTTGCGCATTTCTGTTTGTATTTCGTTGATAGCTTTACTTCGATTTGTTGACAGGTTTGCAACTTTGGCTTGCTTTGCTTGCCTTGAATTTGTGTGGATCGTACTGTATTGTTGTGTTTCTCTCTTAGAGGTGTATAGGTATGAAAACTGTACGTACTCTTCGTTTCACAGAACAACCCCAAGATTAGTGGAACTGCCTTACTGACCGTCGTCACCATCAAGTCATCGCTCTCCAGATTTTGGCGGAGTAAACCACAATCTACCCCAACTCCCGCTTCTCCCTTTCATCTTTCCAAACAAATATCTCCGTCGGAAGTGGAATGCGATTCCACAACTACCATATCCAACAGTCCCAAGCCTGAGAGGGAAAACAAACATGGCCTTCTACCCCTCCGTATCCCCGATCCCACCACTACCCCGCCATCCGAGCGTCAATATCCCGTCGATATAATTGCCATCCACGGGATAACAGGAGACGCATACTCAACATGGACGAACAAGGAGACCTCATACTTTTGGCTGCAGGATTCTCTGCCGAGAGAGTTTCCCGGAGCGAGACTATACAGTTTTGGGTACAATGCGGATGTGGCGTTCTCGCTTGAGACGGGAGATTTTGATAGTTTTGCGAGAGATCTGCTAGAAGAGGTTTATGATACAAGGTTGGGCATAGAGGTATGTTATTGTCCGTGACTAGTGAAATGAAGGGATCATGTTGGCTCGAGTGAGAAGGTGTTACTCACAAACCTTCCAGGAGAAACGTCGCCCACTTATATTTATCTGTCATAGCATGGGTGGAATCATCGTCAAGAAAGTCAGTTGCCGATCTTCTCACCCCTCGGATGTTACAAAGAACACAAAACTAACACAATCATCAACATCAGGCCTTCAACGTCTGTCAAATTGAACCCAGATACAGGCATATTCTCGAGTCCGTGCCGTCTATCCTCTTTCTCTCCACACCACATGGGGGATCCGACCCCGCCGACTTACTAGCAGTCATATCACAAGTCGCAACTATCCCGCTCGCGTCTCGCTGGATAGGGCGAACACGACACGAGCTAATCTCCGCCCTTGGAAGAAACTCGAAGGAATTATATACCATCTCCAAGGAGTTCCGACACCATACAAAGAATCTGAAGATATTTTCGTTCATTGAGCAGACTAGTACCCCGCCGCTGAACAAGTTAGTAAGTAAAGCCCCTGAAAGTTCGTAAACATGCGTCGCATGCTGCAGCGAGGATTTGACCGGATCATGCTATGGTGACAGTGACTAGACTGACTTGATAAATGTAGATCGTGGACGAGATTCGTGGAAGCATGCGAGTCGACACCGAAAACATCGTGATCATGCCAGGGTGCGATCACAGAACTGTTTGCTGTTTCGAAAGTGAGAAGAGCCAAGGATACAGGAAGGTGTCGAGCAAGTTACGGGAGGTAGTAGAAGAGGCCACTAAAAGTCAGTCTTAGACCATACCAATACCACATCTATATTTCTTCTGTTCTCAAATTGTCCGATCTGACATCTTTCGGAGGTAGAGCTCGAGAATGAGATCCAAGCTGAAGATATTCGTAAGCCTATCTGACCATGAATTATTGAATGCGGAGGAAGTACTTACTCGAGAAGCTTGCTTACATTCTCTCGCATTTCCAACAATGCACGGTCGCCTACACGCAACATCAGTCGCCCAACCTTCAACGTGCACCTGGCTTCTTTCGCACCCCTCTTTTAAAGCCTGGTCAACACGTCCGGATGACGATCTCTCCGCTGCGGCTACAAATATGCTCTGGATCAAAGGCCATCCCGGAACCGGAAAGTCAACATTGATGGCCTTCCTCTACAACCACTTCACAGCCATCTATCCTCGAGACGTTCATCTCTCTTTCTTCTTCCATGGCAATGGGACGTCACTACAGAAGTCTCAGCTAGGGATGTTGCGATCCCTGCTACATCAGCTGTATAAATGGTCGCCTTCTGCTCGGAAAGTGATATTCAGCGCCTACGACGACAAAGTGAAAGAGTTCGGTGACTTCGGACAAAATTGGGAATGGCAAGTTGAAGAGCTAAGGCGTTTATTGTTTCAAGTCTTGAGCCTGAAGCCGCTGCGAGGAGAAGAGACGGTTGTTTTCGTCGATGCGCTGGATGAGGCTTCTGACCAGGGCGATCCACTCGTCGCGGGCGAATTGGTAGGGTACTTCCATGAGTTGAATGATAGCATCGTGGCTGCTGGAGGCACCACCAGAATTTGTATCGCATGCCGGCATTACCCTACTGTGGCTGCAAATCAAGGCTTGGTGATAAATGTCGAGGAGTGGAACGAAAGAGATCTAGCTAAGTACGTTGCCTACCAACTTAAAGTCGGTGTTGAAGGCTGGCACTTGGAAGACGGAGGTGAAAGGCGCGATTTGGAAAGAGCAATTGTCAAGAAAGCTGAAGGGGTCTTCCTCTGGGCACGTCTGCGCGTACCGAAAATTGTGAAAAGTCTGAATGATGGAGTATGCTCAATGGCGAATGCACCCAGTTTATTGGAGGATGAATCAAATGAACTGTTCGCACAGTACCAAGAGATCCTTTCGAGCGACATTGTTGAGCCACTCCGAGCGAAGGCTTGCCAATTCATGCAATGGGTATGTTTAGCAGAACGCCCTCTGTCCGTCGCGGAATTGCGCGTTGCTTTGGTCTGTAAGGAGAGGCGCCCAGTGCCTGATCAAAAGGGACCTGAGAACTGCCCCGACTTTGTAGATTCGGATGAGAGAATGAAGAGGCTGACGAAGAGTCTATCGGGAGGATTGGCCGAGGTGAGAGGTAATACTGTTCAGCTCTTTCATCAAACGGTTCGAGAATTCATGCGTAGCAGAGGATTGAGAATTCTTTTGAAACTCACCAGCGACCATCTTTCTGATGAGCAGGTCATCGGTGTTTGTGAAGATACTCTATCCAGATCATGTCTTACATATCTGGGGTTTAGAAGTGTCATGAGAGTCGTCGGAGAGGCACCAAAAAACGCCGAGAAGCAACTGGTATTCCTTCAGTATGCTATCAAGTACTGGATATTGCATTCCGAGAGAGCGGAACGACACGGGACTAAGCAAGAATACATTGTGGAAAAGTTCGAGTCGCAACCAGCAATCTTCGAAACATGGAAAACGCTTTTCCATTCCATAGACCAAAAAGACTGGAGACGACCTCATCAGGATGCCGGCTTGGTATTTATCGCCGCGAGTTTCAATCTCCAAACGGTCGCCTATCTTCTGCTGAAAAGAGATAGCAACCTGATCACATCGACAGACGAGAACGGCGATACGCCGCTTCACTACGCCGCGCGAGAGGGCCATGAGCAGATGGTCTGGATGCTGGTCGACTACCATGCAGACATTGAAGCAAAAAATAAGAGGATGAGCACTCCGCTTGAAAGTGCCGCTGCAAATGGACATGAGCAAATCGTCAGGTTTCTCTTGCAAGAAGGAGCGGACATCAACAAAACAACTGGCTCGACAGGAACTGCTTTGCACGCGGCAGCGGTGAAGGGCAATCCACGTTTAGTGGAATTCCTGATCAGAAGTGGAGCCGATGTCAACGCTGGAGGAAGTCACATGGGCACTGCTCTTCATGAGGCGGCTTTTTGGGGTCATGAGCGAGTGGTGAGGTTGTTGATCGACAAAGGGGCTGACATCGACATTGTAGCCGGAAATTATGGATCTGTACTGCAGGCAGCAACACAAGCAGCAGGTACAGATGATAATTGCGAGCGTATCGTAAAAATATTGTTGGATGAAGGAGCTGATGTCAACGTTCAGTGTGGCCAGTTCGGAAATGCATTACAGGCAGCAGCAACCAGGAGCAACTTGGGCCTAGTCCGACTACTACTGTCAGAAGGTGCGGCCATAAATGCCGAAGGCGGCGAATATTGGACTGCTCTACAAGGGGCCGCTTTCATGGGGAGTGAGGACATTGTGCAGCTACTGTTAGACAACGGAGCAGATGTCAATATTCTAGGAGGGTATTTTGGTACTGCGCTCCAGGCAGCACCACCGAATCAGGAAAAAGTTCGGATGCTCTGGGAAAAGGGAGCAAGACTCAATATAAGAGGAGGAAAGTACGGGAACGTTCTTCAAGCGGCAGCTGTCAGCGGGAGTGAAAAGCTCGTGAGACTTTTCTTGGAACTTGGGGCGGATATCAATGAGGAGGGTGGGGAATATGGCCATGTCCTCCAGGCTGCTGTCACAATTTGCAGCGAGTCTTGCATCTGGGATATGATGGATAGAGGTGCGAGCTTGACAGTCCAAGGGGGCAGATATGGCAGTGCCTTGAGAGCAGCGATCACATGGAAGAGGGAGCCTATCGTCAAAGCACTGTTGCAAAAAGGGGCAGACTCAAATGAGGTGATTGGAGACACTGGAATGAGTGCGCTCCATCTTGCAGTGACCAAGGGGTACGCCAACATCGTCAATGTGTTGCTCGACCGTGGGGCTGATGTCAACTTGAAGAGCGGTTGGTCCGGGACGAACGCACTTCTTGCTGCCATTTACCAGCGTGACATAGATATTGTGGCGTTACTTTTGAACAGAGGCGCGATACCAAATGCACCAGGAGAGGTTTACGCAAGCGCAATAGAAGCTGCAAAAGGAGATGCAGCTATCACAAAGCTTCTGATTGTGAAAGGCAGAAAATTGAAAGCTGGAAAAGGAATAGCCGAAGCTGGGGGCACTGAAGCCATATATCTCAACCCAACGATGGACGTCAAGTCTGCGTGAGGACAATAGAACAATTGCAATGCCATTTAAGTGTTCAATACTCCCCTTCATCTGTGAAGTCTGTCGCTGCTCGCGAGAAGAAAGGCAGTGAGTACTTCGGTGTCACATGACCAATGTTTCATTTATCTAGGTACATAACTAGCCAACTCAAGCAATCGGAGAAGAGTCAATAGTCAGGGTTGATATGAACCTAGCGAACATAAGGAGGTTCCATCTCGGAAGACCAGGAAAAAGCCACTAGCTCCCCGTTGATGGGGGACGATCTGGATCATGTGCATACAGATCACATGATTTGATTTTGTCGAACTTAAGAGACGTTTCTAGATCATGGCACTTCTATCATCGATACCCCACACATTGCCAGACGTTGAGCCAGGTTTCTACCAAGCAAACTTTGCAATGCCCCTCTTTGCAATCGATAGTAGCCTTCGGCAAGAGCTTGCACCGCTTGGAGACGCACTGCGCCTCGATTTGCACACGTACGGATGGCAATTGCGTTGCCTGACGGGCTGAACTATGGCCCTCTCTCCGACCGAGAGGCTTTGGCTCGTACTTCGTATGAACGCGACTGGCGTCGGCATATCGGTGCCATGTGAAGAGACGTCTACACAAGCATAACAAAGTTGGAAATACTATAAAGTAGAAAGCAACCACTGGGAATTGAAGAAGAAGTGACAACACCACATCAAAACATCGGCACCCTGCTACTCTTTGCTCCTCAAGCCGCAAGTTGGGATTGTTTTCCGCAAGACTGCAATCACAACCTAGAGGATAGAATTACTCAGCAGCCATATACCGAGACTTTGGCGTTCTGTACGAGCATCTGCTGAGTGCTGAAGTACAGTAGAGTGGTGTGGTGAGGTCAGATCCAAAAATACATTTGCCTCTGCGTCGTCCATCGGGCTTGGTGGTCTCTCTGCCACCACCCAAACTCGCCAAAAGTCAAGGTGCTGACTCTCTGCCACTCAAAATCGCCTTGATCGTCGCTTGTCGGCCAATCAGAACACGGAATTGCCCCTGATCTGTGGCTAAGCCGAGTTGCAGCGGGCGTTCCTGGCGCCGGTCGATTAGCCCCAGACACGAGCTGTCTGGTCCAGTCCTCTTCAAGACAGAGACACTTCCTGCGACACCGATCTCTCCTGACCAGACAAATACAATCCTCCGTCTTCAACAACCGCGAACTTTCACATTCCACTTGATATACTTCCTACTGACAGCAATCAACAAATCATTCGCCCACATCAATTCGGCAATTGCAAAAGGACGGGGCGATAAGATTGCCTTTGGTGCGGATCATAAAACAGTGTTAAGGGGGTTAACCTTGTCAAGATGAGTGTATGTTTCAACCTCTTCTCTTCGCGTTTTGCGTCGACCGTGCTTCACCTTCATCGACCCTTCATCCCCTTGACAGACTGCATCTGGGCAAAAGCAAATTTGAAGACATTCCCGACACAATTGAAGTTCCTCTGGTAGAAACTTAATACTAACAATCATGTCGCAGTACGGGTTAGTTCTTCCTCCAGCCTCGAATCCTCCCGACACGGTCGCACGACGAAATTTGCCGAGTCGGACCACTGCGAACACATCGGAGCGCGTTAAAGAGCTTTACTGACATTGTGCAAAACAGATACGGAAGAGGCGGTGCGAACCCATATGACCAGAGAGGGGGTCAATCACCACAATATCAACAGCCAGCCTACGGTGCTGCACCATCACCACAATATGGAAGCCAACAGTACGCTGCACCGGCAATGGGAAGAGACGAATATGCTGGTTAGTCTACAGCTTCACAGATGATAAGAGGTAGGACATACCGCTAACTTCCATCTCAACAGGCCAAAATGTCGAAATGGAGCCCCTTGCACAGAATGGCTCGCAATTCGGACGACAGACAGACCCAAACGCGATTCTCAACTCGTGCCGCGATATTGACAGAGGTATCCAAGAAGTGAAATCAGCCATCAATGCTCTACGAGGTCCTCAACAACGAGCTTTGGACGACCCTGGTGCGAACTCGAGCAAGGAGCTGGACTATGCAACCTCAGAGATTATGGCCATGTTCCGCAACCTGACAGGAAAAGTAAAGGACATCAAGCAGAAGCCAGAATCAGGATCTCCTAGAAACTCTCCACAGGTCGGAAAGGTTGATCGTGACCTCAAGAAGACAAGAGAAGAATACCTCCAGATGGATGCCGAGTTCAACAGAAAAGTAAAGGATCAAGCAGCACGTCAATACAGAATTGTTCGACCTGATGCAACTGAGCAAGAAGTCAGACAAGCTGTCGAGGATCCAAATCAGCAGATGTTCTCACAAGCACTGATGCAGAGCGATCGAAGAGGACAATCTCGCGCTGTTCTATCGGCTGTTCAGGACCGAAATGCTGCTATCAAGAAGATCGAAAGCCAGATGATTGAGCTTGCAGAGATGTTCCAGGATATGGACAACCTGGTCATGCAACAAGAGGCAGCAGTCGTCAATATTGAGATGAAGGGAGAGGAGGTCGTTGACAACATGGACAAAGGAAACGAGCAGATTGGAACTGCCATTCAGAGTGCCAGAAACACAAGGAAGTGGAAGTGGTGGTGCTTGGGCATCTGTGGTATGTACCTGCTTGCTTCGCTGCAGTTTCAATATCTCTATTTTGATCAATTGCTAACCCGAATGTTCAGTCCTCATCATCATTATCATCGTCGTCGTTATCCTCATCTACAAGTTTGTCATCCAAAACAACGGTACTACAACCAACAACAACACAGCCGCAAAGCGATTCGTCCTCTCCGATAGCATCCCATTCGAGAAGCTCACCAGTGCACACCGAGTCATCTCAGGTCATCCTTGGTCAAACGGTGCAGTCGTACAAGGAAAGCCCTACACACCCTCCGACGAGGTCGTCACAACCCTCAAGAAATTCCGCCGCTTCGCCGCATAGATACTTGATGTGGACCGGCGATAAATTACGGAGTGAGGTGCTGGGCACACAATACATATACATACTTCCTTTCCCGTCTCGTCTCGTTCCGTCTGTCAAAAACCCGTTTGCCGTTTTCGCATAGAGCACTATCACATCCGATGGAAGGATGATATGGCTCACTTGCGAGCATTTGCATGGCGTTCATTGTTGCTGTCGTTTCACGCTCGGTCTTGGCCCTCTTTCCAGATCAATCGGTCTATTGCTGTTTAGGTTGTCTTTCGAGGACAGATCCAGGATTTCTCCATTATTTGCTGGAACCAGAACTTCCTGTATGAGTAAATACCATCGAGCCGCTCGCTTTTTCCTTGCTTTTGTATTTCCGAATGAATGGAGGAGTGGAGCGTATATGGAGTCTTGGGACTTTGAGATGAAGGCAGGGAATGCTGGTGCACTGTTGGTGGATTGGTGGTTCGTTTCTGAGATGCTGTGGATAGTTGTGGAAGGCTGGGGAGCAAGGAGGGAAATGAATGAGAGGATGCAGGAGAGAAGTTGTTAGATAGGAACGTTTAATCCGATTTTCGTTTCTTTTTCGATCACTGCTCTACTTTGATTTCTACATGCTGTCAACATCACTGCATTGTGCATGTGCTTCGGGTCCAGTAGCTTCAAGAAACCTCCCCGGCGAGTTTACATACCATCACCCAAGACGGCGAGGCTAGAAGCAAAAAAAGAATTGATGATGGGTTTTAGATCTCCTGTAATTCATTGACTATCCTCTAGCACACAACTCTCAGTGTACATGTAGATCAGCAATAAGCTCTCGCCAAACAGCTATGTCTTCTTCTTTGGAGCCGTGTAACGCCGAAAGATTTGCATTGTATGTGTTAGGAGCGAGAGTAGCATTCCTTGCTCAGATTACACAAACACTGTAGAGATTAAAAAGAGCAAGTCATACAATTCCGAGAAGCAAAGCAATGAAATGTACTCCAGATAACTAATCAAAATGCGCTAAGATAAGACCCCAGATATCTTATCGAGAGCCGGACCGTCAACCAAACCCGAAAAGGTCCAGGCCAGCCTCGCCGCGAGCTTCCCCAACACTTACTCCATCAGCTTCACTTCACTTCGTCTAACTTTCAACCACTCACTATGTTCATGCACTCATTGTGATACAGAGTCTGAATCTTATCCGAGTCCTTCTAATCTGCCAACCGTCCAACATAACACAACACAACATATCATGTCCGCGTCAATACCAACATCCCCTCCACCAGGCAAAGATCCGCCAGCTCCCTCAAATCACACGAATCCAGGAACCAAAGCAGCAAGCGACAAAGAGAACAAATCTCCTTCAGCTGCCCATAAATCCCCCTCTTCCGCAAATATAGATGCAGACTCGAAAGCCATGCCACCACCTCCCATCCCCTCCACGAAACCTCGACCCGTAATAACGGCACAGCATCCCTCCTCCTCAAACACAAACACAAACATCCCATTCTCACCCTCCCTCACTCAATCAACCAGCCAAAACACAGCCGTGCAAGATCAACCTCATACTTCTCAATCCCAGGAGGCAGCACAAGAAGGAGATAGGGAAAGAGACCGCCCACCATTCACCCCCTTCTTTACACTCGTCAACGATCTCAGCAGCGGAGAGCAAAGCACATATCACCCCTCCCAAGTCCACTACCTCTTCTCCGATGACGACGTCAGCGAAGTCCTCACAGGGGCCTTACTACGCTGCATGGACCAAGACGCAGACCAAGATCTCGTAGACGATGAAGTAGGGGAGCAAGATGATGGGGAGGATGAGACGAGTAGTAGCAGCAGTGCGACGTTCCGGCGTGATGGGACGAGGACACGGAGTGAGAAGTCGAGGGCTAGGGATAGGCAGAAGATGAGGGAGAGAGCTGGGAAAAGGAGGCTGAAGGAGGGGAATACGGAAAGAGAGGAGAGGGTTATTATTGTTGATGTTAATGAAGCTGGGGATGGCGTTACGGGCATTAGTAGTCTTTCTCCTTCGTGGCAGGTTCTGAGTGCGGAGATTGGGAAGGCGCCTACGTGGGATAAGGACGGGGCGGAAAGTGAAGGTGGGAGGGGGGAGTTGGCTGGTGGTCTGATGTTGAGGATTGAGGGTGTCGGGTTAGATTGTGGCGAGCCTGCTAGTAATAGTGGAGGGGGAGTAGGCTTGGGAGTTGCTGGTGGTGGAAGCAAAGGCAAAGGAAAAGAGAAGGAAAGAGAACGTGATGGCGGCGGCGATGGGACTACTGGCAGTGCGAGTGGCATGGGTGAAGAGGAGATGCAAATTTTGATGGAGGGCTTCGATAGAAAGATGGGTATGCTGAGGCGTATTGTACAGAGAGGAAGCAGAGAGAGTTTGGTCGAGGGGGAGAAGAGTTAGACTGGTAATAGGCTGGTTCTTCTTCTTCACCGTTCTCATCTCGAATCATATCTTTCTCGTTAATGTCCTCTCTATCTCTCTGCTTCTCCTGGATGCTGAAATTTCCGGACAGAGCATAAAAAGGCACAATTACGAAGAACAATAGGTGAGTAGTAGGTTGACGAAGTGGTAGACGTATTGCTAATATATCTGAGAATAATTTCAAACCGATTCTGTCCTGAAATTACGTTCAACTGCTGCTGCCACTCTACGAAGTCGAAACAGAAGAGTTTCAGACATCAATTTTTATTTCTGAAAATTCTTAGAAAGATGTACAAGACTAGGTAAGCAAACTTTCAAAGATCTTGGCTTTTCGACGATATTTATTCTTCGTCTTCCCTCACAACAGGCGTATAGCAGACCCGGAGAGGCGGAGGCCTCCATAGGCCAAGCAAACGCGCATCTCGCTTGAAGTCTACATCATTCGCAGATCCGAACTTCCAATCAAAATTCCAAGCCAATTTAGCCATGATTAAGCTGTTTAGAATCACTTTAGTCCAGCTCAACGAACCACTGTGAGTCACAACATTTCGGGAAGATGAAGGGCAATATAACTTACCGAATCTCTTGATATGCCAGATGTGAACCAATGCACCACCTAGGGCCGAGTGAGAATGGCTTGGATGCCTCTTTGACATCTCCAGCGAATCGGGCATCATACAGCGGATGGTCTGCGTTTAACCATCGCTCTGGGTGAAAACCATCTGGCAAGAAAAAATAAGACGGATCCTTTGCCGTTGCATGTGCTGCTGTTGAGATGATTGTCTGTTCAGATATCATCAGCCAGGAAGATCCGAGCGAGAGGTATGAGCATCGGACTCACCCCCTTAGGAACCCAATGGCCATCAATCTCAGCCCCGGGACACACTCTAGGAAGCCCAAAGGGAGCAGGCGGGAATATTCTCAAGCCTTCCTCGATCACCGCATTCATATACACGAGTCTCTTCACATTCTCCCCATCAATCTGACCATCACTACAATAAGCTTGGCGAACCTCCGTCTTCATAATATCCAGCTTCTCTGGATTCGAAAGCAGATAGTAAGTCGTCGCAGACAAAAACGTAGCAGCCGTCTCTGATCCAGCAGCCACAAGCGTCGAGCCCTGAGCAGCCAGAAAGTCAACAGTGGTGTTATGACCTTTCTCGCCTAGCAGATGCGCAAACAGATCCACCTTATTCTCATCCTTATCATTCATACGCTTGGTAGCCATCGCTCTCGCCATCGCGATGTATTGCTCTCTCGAGCGCTTACTCTTCTCGTTGACGAGGAGCTTGGTGAGGACTCGGACGAGAAGAGGGTGTTGTCTTCGCATGGTATAGCCGAGGGCGACTTGGAAGCCGGAGTTCGAGAGGACGTCTACCCACATGTGACTTTGGCCTTCAGATCCATTCAAAATGTCACTCATCTCTTCCAAAATATCAAGGAACTCATGTGGTCTGGCAACACATACCCTTTTCTACCACCCCAAGCGACTGCCCAAACGCCAACTCCATGATGATATCAAACGTCGTCCAGAGAAACCATTTCGGGACAACGATACCTTCAGGAGCCGAACCGTGCTTTCGCACTTGGCTGATGAGCTGATCTACGTACTTTATCACCAACGTCATCTGAGCTTTCAATGCCGGAGCGCTGAATCCGGTAGAAAGCACCTTGCGCACTTCATGGTGTTTGGCGGGATCGCACTCCATTCCGATTGAGGGACCTATGTCGCTCTGGCGGTAGAAAGTCGCGTACTTGATGAACTGATGGTCGGAGTTGATTTCGAAGTTGGAGTATATGTCTTGCATGGCAAACGGTCAGATTGTGCTTTTTGGGATTGATGGGAGGGAAGTGCTTGCCTTTGAGAGATTTAACTCCGGAGAAGCTGAGGTCGTTTGGGGCGATGCGGATTACGTTACCTATGCCTGGTCTTAGTTCTCGGAAATCCTCATTGTGTATTTGTTGACGTACCATATTTGGCGTGTGAATTTTCGATTTCTCGTGGCCAGAAACCACTTATCCTGCTTGACTTCAGTATCGTTGACCTAACGAGGTACTCACGGTTCGGAAGAGATGAATTTCACTTCAGGGAAGGGATATATACCATCTTGAGCAAAGCCAGAAGTCCGAAATGGCTGCAGACTTAGGACCTGGGAACTTGGAAAGTGGATGGAAGTAGAGTCTGTATATGACCACAGACATTACATATGCGAGCAGCTCCACAAACATCAGTATACTCTCCTCGTACGTTTTGCGAAACGAATGTATACCATGCAAATAGACGAAGCTGGCCACACCCACCATGGAAGTTGCGAGACTGGAAGGATCATTTTGACCGAAGAGATGGCTGGTAATGATAATGTGGAGTTACTGGTGATGATATATTTTCTGCTCGACTTTGGTGCAGCAAATCGATCGATACAATGAGAAAGCTGTGAAGCAATCACATGTCTGAATCGACTGACACGGGACCAGATTTTCAGTCTCCTCGTATGTTAACTTTTCTTCCTCGGCCAAAAGGGCACCAGACTGATATTTTTGTCGCAACTCGGAAGCGACGAGCACCGAATTATGGTGTTCGATAAAGCAGCAATGGATCTGTGCAGAGCAAAAGTGTATTCTGTCTAGATAATTACCTCAATAGTCCTTCTTGAGGAAAAGAGTTCAACAGGATTCATCCCCTTGCTGGAGATAAGGAAGACTTGGCCAAGGCTTCGGGAGGAGGGGCAGTCTTCTCCACCATCTCCTTCAGACTAGCGTAATAGCACATCACAAACTCTGTCCAGGTTTCTTTTGTATCCACAAAGATGCTTGTAGGAGGGCGTTTTCTAGGAAGCATAGACTCCCGCTGTTCCCGAGACACCAAACTTTAAAGCAACCTCCAAGCTTTTGTCCATCGACTAAAGCTTCCTGCGGAGCCTGACTCGAGAAAAGTTTGTTTACATTTTTAGACGAGCTCTGGATAAGGGATGGCTTTTTGTCTTTTCACGGGCGCAGGATCTACTCACCGCCAGTTTTAATTGTCTACGATACTTTACATGCACACATTCTCGCATGAGCACTCCAGAGGGAATCAAAAATCAGTCAGGGGGCGGTTGATTGGCCAGAGACGGAACACTGTCCACCTCGAAGAGGAACAACTCCCCTCTGCGACTGCCCCGCCATTTCGACTTGACAACTGCGATTCTTTGAGGAACATCATATTCCTTCTAGATTGAAAGCCGTGGATTAAAGAAACCACCTGTCAACCGTCATGCCATCTCTACTCTCGAAAAGTGGAATATTTTCCAAAATTCCTGCGGTCTCGAAGCCGAAATATGAGGCCTGCGAGAACAGCGATACGGAATCGAACGGCATGAGCGACGAGACACTTCTGTGGAACCCCGAACAATTCAAGTCAAAGGGAATCTCTTTCGCAACAAAGATTGCAATCACTGCAAATGTTTTGTTGTTCGTTTTCTCTGGAACCACTCTTTTGCACGCATATCAACGTGATGAGAAAGCACATATGAACGCAGACCTTAGAAAGATCTCAGCTTATTGTAAGCATCATGTTTCTTCACTTTTGAGCACTGCTGATCGACATCAAAGCTCCTCTTCTCGACGCCATGGAGTTTCCAATGACCCGCAAAATGAGCTTCGCTCAATACGGCGACGGAGGACCAACCATCTGGCGCGCGCCACCAAGCCCCGAGGTCGACGAAGCTTGGGACCGAATGGTCATCGAAGACCTCTGGCCAGTTTCTCAGTCACAAATCAAGAAGATGTGGAAAGACCACACCGTCATCGCCAAGCTGCCAGCCGAGTATGGGGACGATGCGTATGTCGCCAAAGCCGCCGTATTCCATAATATACACTGCCTCAACAGCCTTCGCAAAGCCATCCACAAGGACTACTACTTTCCTGATGGCGATCCCGATGCGTTGTACCAGCTCCATACCTCGCATTGCATTCAAGTTCTTTTGGAGAATCTGATGTGTAGACCGAACCCCGCTGTGTACATGTATCGCTGGATGGAGGAGTTTCCGGTTCCTGTTCCGGACACGAATATCTGGAATCAGTGTTGGGACTTTGAGTCTGTGATGGAGCAGTATGAGATGTTGGCATTATCGAATGTCACGGAGTTTGATATTGTGAAACCACTCAATGGACCGTTTGCTCCTTCACCAGAGGTTGTTGTTGAGACGCTCGAGAAGGCCAATGAGACCTTGGGGTAGAAACAGTCAGAGATCTCAGCAACATTCTGTTGGCCATCGGAGCATTGAGATTGAATAGGCGATATTTCTTGGGTTGTCCCCAGGTCTTTTCCAATTTGTGAATCGAGGAGACTCTCTCAGATGTGATCCGGTATTCAAGCTACTCGTACTCTCATTCGTTATTCAGTCTTTATATAGCTTTGCTTATCATAATATCCGCTCTTGATGCTCCCATAGTTTCGTTTGTGCAATTTTACTTGTTGGGCCATAATTTGATAAGTTTGACCGTCTAGAGATTTTACGATGAACTTCAAGGCCCCACCGGCGTTGTGAAGGATGTTAGACCAGATCGCTTACGAACGGATAATAGTCATCTGGAGTAAGCTAAATTGAATAAAAGAATTTCGCTCCTGCCGTTTTCTTGAGATTTCATCATTCGTGGCCTCGTGGGATAAGTAGTAAGTCTCTGTTGAAGTCCCTGAATCTGACGGTTCGCCTCATGAATGTATCGTATTCGAACACCGTAAACCGCAACACTACACGCTTGATAGGGATTTCAGACTCGATGGGAAACCATCGTCATTGCAGCAACGTAGCTACCTATATCGTGGACCACTAAAAGGAACTTTTGCCTCTTTTACCCCTCTTCTCACGCTAAACTTTACAGGTGCTCATATCAGCGATCCTCGAAATATGGGCCTCGGACGCAAGTTCCCCTTGGTGATGTTCTCTGTCCCTTGGACTCAAGGAGATCAAGACTATGGCAGCTAGCCAACGGTCTCGCCAGCTCATCAATTTTCTCATAGTTGCGGCATGTGTGTGGTTCATCTTGGAGGACCAGCCTGCCAGCTCCTTCATCCCAGTCGTACCTCATGGGGGTCAAGTCCGCGTAACACATCACGACCTGACGCAGATAATTTACACAATGATCTGAGAGCGAAGGATTAAGTAGGGTACTTGATGAGAACGACTGCTTTGCGGGACGTACGTACCGAGGTGATACTGAATTGGAGGATCAGGTGGCCCGTCGTAAGTGTCCCAGTGAACAGCTTCTCGAAGGAAGTTGAGACAATGCAACTGATGCCACATGGAAACACTGAGCCTAATTAGGGAATAGAAAAAACGAGTTGGGAGTGATATACCCAGAGAACCAGTAACCGGTATCTTCCCACTTCCATGTTGTATTTCTCAACTCAGGGCCTGCTTCATCGTCGGTAAAGTCTAGATTTGCAGCTTTTTTCATGTCAGCCTCGTATTGCGGTATCTATGTTACTTCAACAAATTTACTGACAGTGCAGAAGTCTGTTCCAAGCGTGGTCGATCTCTGGTGTTCGTGCTCCAACATATTCACGATGTGTATCTTCCTCATCGCTCTTGAGAAAATGAAAGGTTTTCATCTCGATCTCAAGCGCTGGGAACATGTAACCTACTATTTATCAGTTAAAGGCTTTGGAGCTTTAAATAGTAGCGCTTGTACTCAATTCGGTATTGAATCCTCGTTCGAAAGTGCCCGTATCTGCGCGTTGCTCGTGGATGAGCAACCCGGTGCAGATGAAAGCTAGCACAACAGTAGTGATAGCATGCAGAGCTGTGAGATATGTTTGCCAGGCTGATTTTTGCCTTTGAGGAAGGTATTCAGAGAGGATGAAAGGCTCAGCCTCTGAGCTGTCCGTGTTTTTGTCCACTGTGGGAGAGACGAGGGTATCTTTGTAAGAGCCAAACATTTTGTTTACATACCGTGGAAATGATACCAATATTTCGAAGTTTGTGCAATTAACAACAGAAGAAGTGAGAAATCCTTTGGGCACTCTGTCTAGTAGTGCGTTACTGGGAACACGGCGATTCCCAATAACCAGTTAACTCCGGGACACATCTGGCTGTATTTTCTCGCCCAGAATCAAAGTTTCGTGTGCACAAGGAGGTCAACAGCAACAACATCTTCCTCGTGTTTTTATTATTAAAGTTTGAATACCAAGGCATCTATGCAATTAAGGTCGTTATCATCTGCACAGGCGTCAAGGTTCATTCGCGTGGGGGGTCAAACTGAGACATGAGGGGTAATGGGCCGGATACGAGGGTTGCGGAACACCGAAGAGATGAAGAAACTTTGAGCAGAAATAAGGGCACATAGCTAAATACACGGGAGTATCTTTTTGTTCGAGTATCATGTTTTGCTGGGCTCCCATACACCGACGTTCTGCACGTTTAGCTCTTGGTTGATAAACTCTGGTTGAAGCCTATATTTGCGCTGCAGGCAGAAATGATCAACAGACAAGACAACTTATAAAGTTATGGTTTTGGATTCCCGAAAAGAACTCTAAGTAGCAGAAATGATTGCTACAGCTATGCATATGCAAGTACGAGTCACGACGAGCTATATCTAAAGTATAATAGATTCCGACTCTAAACCTTAGGTCGGGACTTCTGACGATTGTGCTTCTATAGGCGGGAAGTTACAAGAGCCAGGGCCTCTAAGGTTCAGACCGAAGCTGACGTATACTGCATGACAAGACCTTGTATAATAGGAAGTTCTAAGTTTTACACATATGCAGCTTTGGCGATGCTTCTCGTCTGACTTGACGAATAGGAATGGCATTCTAAGCTTTCGAGAATGGACTACCATGTTCTTGTGTCTGGCCACTAATAGCTTGAATAATGTGTGTGCTTCACGAAATGTATGTCCCCTACTAGGTCTTGACTTCACCGTTTAAGGTTTACAAAAAACACTCTAACTTGACTCTCATGATTTCTGCTCTGTGTATTCCTGCTGGGACATATTGGGACAATACTCGAGAAGGGATGTGTGTACCCCCATGTCAATGAACACGATCAACGGCGTCCATGTATTCACGGTGCCGGCTGGACACGCCATTCATCAATCTCATCGATTGAGTGCCTTCTCGTTCCAAGATCTCTCTGTCGGCAACACCACGATGGCTCTTCTTATTATGGCTCTCTCTAAAACGGATCTCTTCAGTTATGTGTGGCTAGCAGGCGTTTTTGTGAGTTAGCAGAAATTGCCCCTTGATAGCGTCGCTGAAAACTAATCGCGTCAAGTTTGGTGCTGCATCACTACTTCTGTGTATCTTCAACTACTTTTTCCACCCCGCCTCACATGTGCCTGGTCCGTTCATAGCTGCCATCTCACCAGTAAGTATGATTGTGGGGATCAAGAACTCGGAATTTATGAGAGTAAATCCATATTGACAAAGCACTGTAGTTCTGGTTGATGAGAGCCGTGTACCGGAAGCATCTTAATCTCGATATTCAGAGGCTTCATTTGCAGTATGGTATGAACCCTTTTTATCTAATCATTTCTGTATTGTCTAATGTTGTTGGAGGACCATATGTCAGGATCTCGCCAAATGAGGTATCCTTCGCAACGATCGAAGCACAGAACACCATCCACAATCCAGGTCCAGGAGTGCAAGGTTATTTTTCCAAGTCCGGAACCATGGAATCCATGCTGGGAAGTGTCGTTTGGTCTGGTATCGACAATGTACTAACCACAACGGACAAGACAGCCCACAAAAGGTTACGAAATGCGCTCCTGCCAGCATTTACTTCGCGAGCTCTCTTCGACCAGGAAGGTATACAGCAGAAACACTTGCAAGAATTAATTGAAAGGCTGCGTGAGATATCATCCGCACGACCCGAGCAACCTGTAAACCTCACGGAACATCTTTCAAAGTTGATCTGGGACATCATCGGGGATCTCTCATTTGGGGAACCTCTTATCGAAAATAAAAGAGGCGAGAAGGACAAACTCATATCAGAGAGCCATGCTAACGAAGTCAGAACGTTTTGACTCCTTGAAAATGCTGTTTTGCCAGCTTTCCCCGCTATTTGAGGCACTCCAGTACCTCACTCGTGTGCCTGGGGTGGGAAGACTTGTTCGAATTATGGTAACATTGATACCTCATGTTTTTCGCATGCCAAGGGATATCCTGCCTTCCACAGCACTCAGAAAGTAAATAGACTCTATCCTGGTCTAGTGGCGGCATTTGACAGTCTATTAGGTGCATGGACAGGCACGATAAACGTGCTGACTTCCTGACAGCCATCAAGAACTCCAAAGACAACGGTGTCATGTTAACTGATGCCGAAATGAAGAGCAATTCTTCCCTACTGGTGCAAGTGTTTGAATCTTCCCCTCGTTGACGCCTATGGAAGATGGAGCTGATCTTCGCTTAGGATGGTTGGCTACGACACCACGGCGACAACACTTTCGGCAACATTATATTACCTTCTCAGAGATCCGATTCGGATGCAAAGGTTGAGAGTAGAACTTCAACATCGATTCTTACACGAGGACGAAATCACCGGAAGCAGCCTTCTGCCCCTCCCATTTCTGAACGGCTGCATTCAAGAGAGTCTCCGACTTCTGCCTCCTGCCAATGGCAAGGGAACAAATCGGACGTCCCCAGGTGCACTAATAGACGGCATTTACATACCAGCCGGTGTCAATGTATCAGCGGACATGTACACAATTCAAAGATGCCCACAGTATTGGGTTGAGCCAGAAGAGTTTCGTCCCGAGCGCTGGTTCGACCATGGTCCAGGTTCACTTTTCGAGAACGATGTCAGATCGTGCCACAGACCGTTCTTGCTCGGCTCTCGAGTATGTCTTGGGAAAGAAGTGGCAATGCAGTCTATCAGGCTTATTGTTGCGAAGTTGGTTTTCTCTTTTGACTTGGTATCTGCCAGCAAGCAAGATTTTGCTTGGGAAAAAGATGTAGAATCTTCCTACTTGTGGATTCGTTATGAGATCATGGCAAATTTTCGTGGCATCTGATCCTGTTGGAATTGAAGTGGAGCGTGGGTAGCAAGTATGGTGTGTCTTGTTTCATTTGCGAGGAGTGTGATTTGTTAATTTCTATGTCCTAAAGAATTCACTTACCAGTCACCGTTACTGAACGTCTATTACAAATAAATCTTGCTAGATTATAATGTGTAACAGAACATCTAGTGATCTGGGAGTGTCAATACAAGTATCAAAGCCAAAGGTCACTTAAGAATAAGGACATCCGGAAGGACGCAAATGAACGTGCTTGAACTTGATCTGATGAGCTTCAACTGTTGACAATTTGAGCCGCTGAAAACAGTCGTGTGCTGTGTTCTATCTCATTCAATTCAATGTATTGACCAAAGAGGGCTGCTAGATTTTTGCTTCATGAATTGCTTCGTGATCAACAGTCAAGAATGTTCCATGTTCTTCGGGAATTCAGGTTCGGCCGAAAAATCTTGAAGCATTCCATTCGAAATTCAAAGTAGTGACGGTCATAGACACAACAGGAGATAAATAAAAGACGCTCTATAGCATTACATCTTCAAGAGATCGTGAGAATGCTCAACAACAATCGTAGCATAGGATTCTCCATTCCCGAGCTCGCTTCCAAAATTCCAATTTCAGACACCAAATCTTCCTCTAGCTCCTTGAGGGTGCTGAGAGTCTTCTCCATCGCCCCAGAAGTTTTAATTTCTTTCAGAATATACATCTTAGTCTGCAGTGGGAGCAAGGCTTGTCCCTGATTGGTTGAGATGGACTTTTGGCGGAAAATGCCCAAGATGCGTCCTCGAAGCACAGGATTGTCTTGAAGACAATGCACCAGTGGGTAAGAAATTTTCCCCTCATCAAGATCTTCACAAAAACCTTTCTGATCTGAGTATTCAGAGGAAGCGATATTCATGTAGTCGTCTCGGATCTGAAAGTATCGGCCAAAGAGTAGTGTCAAGCGGCTGAAGTCGATGTTGTCCTTTGCATTCTCTCCTTGCATGAGTCGTGTCAACAGGCGAAACATGACTCCCGTCTTGTTATCCACCATAGTGAGATACTCGCTTTCACTTGGGCAGCAGAGGTTGACCTTGTAGAATAAATCCCAGCTTTGTCCCAGATACAGACACTCCAGTTCATCAAGAAGGATGTCAACGGCGCTTGCATTTGCCAGCTCTCGGCTTTTCTTGACAGCACAAACAAACATGAAGTTTGCGCTGTTGATGGATTGCGATTGGCCAAACATGGTGTGAACTGCTGGATTCATTCTCCTCAAGGGAGAATCATCCTCAATGTCGTCAAGAATCAGCGATGCATTATGCAATTGATCCACAATTTCTTTGATGATTCGAAGGGATGTGGGTGGAACTTCTAGCCACTGATCAAGTGCTTCAATGAGCATGGTTCTGACCCCTTTGGACGGTAGGGAGTTGATATAATTGATTGGCTCCAGAATCGCCGTGGCGGATGGCTTCTTCCAAAGTGCATCGTCCAGGCGAGGTATACTCGATTCTGAGATCGATGTCCTGGGTGTTTTCAATTCTAAAGATCCATCATGGGTGAAGTTCGAGTCCGTGCTGAAGCCATTCGAGCTCGAGTGGGCGTCCGAAGGCTTTCTCTTGTTGGACGTTGTGTTGGTAGACTCCTCGTGGATCACGTGTCCTTCGACATAACTTTCATCGAAATTCCTTCGCCAATCATTATGACGCGGGCAATTGGCGCACCTGTTCTACCAAGTGAGTATGAGATAGACTTAGAAGTAATAGGGTGTTACTGCTAAGGGCTGTCGCTTACCAGTAATGATTCCCGGCTACAATCACTCCACAAACTTCTATGTAGCGTTTCAAGACCGAAGACATCCGAGGGTGGCTGTCGTAAAATTGAGTCTTTAGGGCCACGTACTCTTGTTCATAGGCGACGATGCTAGTCCGAACTTTGTCTCTTGCTTTTTCCACTGTTAACCCCTCAGTCCGCATATATAGATCAATCGAGTTGACCATCTTGGCGGCATGGGCTCTCTTCGATAAGAAATATTCACGATCCCAACTCCAGTAATCATTCGTCATCACAAGAGCGCTCTCAGCAGGAACAAACACATGTCGAACGCTGTGCAGCTCTTCGTCTGTCAAGTTGATTGCCATGCCGAATTGACACATGAGCCAGAAAGGTCTGAAGTTCTCGCTTAGCTCTGTATGAACATTGAACCAAATCACAGTCACTTACTCCATTCCACCGTTGAGATTCCTAAAGACGAGGTAATCCTCAATATTCTGCACTTGGTGGATATCTGGGTGTTCCTACTCACGTCACTTTCCATCAGTACTAGGAAGGAGAAACGAAGCCAGGATTTCTGGGATAGATTCGGAGTTCAATGAAGGGTTCAATAAGACAAAATGCACAAACTGACTTACCATCACGTCAAGCCATTTGGTTCGATATGACTCCAACATCTTCAGGCCTAGATTGCGATCGTGATTGACACAGTCCAAGAGACATTGTGAAACCATAGCCTTCAGTTTGGCCGTTTTTGAGCCACCATCCATGTTGTCCTTGCTATTGATGTCCAAAGCTTGACTGAGTTCACTATGTGCCGCAACGGCCATTTCGGAGCTCATTTCCTCACAAGCATCTATCCGAAGCTTAGAACTCATGGTTTGACGAATCAGCTTTGAGCAGTTTTCTTACCATCATGTATATTTCCCAAGTTTGCGAGATACGCAATCACACCCAAGCGCTCCGGTAACGCTTCAGGGAAGATGAATGAGCACCAATTGCCCACAGAACAAAGTGCAGAGCCGGACTTCTTATCCCAACCATCTTTCATACTCTCGCCCCAATCAGTCACTGACTTGATCGTGGCCTGATTGGCAATATCGTCACGAGAGTGAATCCGGATAGGCAGCGTTGTGAAGCAACCGGTCCCTCTGGCAACGTTCTCATCGACTGGGATGGAGTACTTCCAGACTTCATCCATGTTGCGAAATTGTTTGTAGACCAAGAGATATCTGTGAACAAAACGTTTGGATTTCTCTTTGTTACGGCAGTCTCACAAGGTCTTAGTCCTTTATCTCACAGTTCTAATACTTGAGAGCAAGGTGGTGCCAACAGTGCTACAAAGCAGGACTTAGGGTCCGGATAGCCTTGTTACCACCGAGGTGCATATCATCCGGCGTCAAGTTTGACCAATAGCCAATGGGCAAACGCCAATGGAAAAGTATCTGCTGGAGCCTGTCTAAGGGGTGGACCCGCCTCAAGGTGTGATAAAGACGAAGTGAATTCAAAGTTTCGGGCACAATCGAGGGATGGTGTTTGCAAGGATGTTTAAAATCCTCGCCTTCCTGCAATGTCTCCTTTGCAGCATTCTATTCTACTAGTGCCGCGTTGAAACGATGGCACATATTTCGAGGGGAGTTGTCTCCTTGTGCAGAGGTGAAAACACAAGGCCCTCGTCACGACAGTGTTTCAAACTCTATTCTGAACAACGTCAATTTCACCGAAGCAAGAATCACTAAGATGCAGCTGAATATGCCCTCGTAAGCTCCAACGGTGATCCTCACCTAATAGGGCATGGTATCTTACACTTTTACTTTAGTATGTAAGTTGATTGCTGCTCGGTCGATACTGAATGGGAAGCTCCGAAGCAATCCTTTGATCAAGTACCGATCAGAGCAAATGTTGAGCTAGTGTGCAGCATCGTCGGACTTGAATTCTGATTCTTTGCCTTGATAGGACTCTGGAGGTACAGACTGAGACTATCGGCATTATGCAACACTGCATAAAAAGATGCTTTTACATGGATCGACTTTGAACTCAATTCCAATGATTTGAAAAGAACTAATGCACGTCTTTGTTTTCTCTGTTTCTAGTTTCTCAGGTGCTTGAAATCTTATTGCCGCCAAAGTCGTAGCCTGAGTCCTCAGCTTTTGTCGCTCTTTACTGGAATGGGTACATTCTAGACTGCGAAACTACACAAGTGCAGACTGCGGAGCAGGCTTTAGGTGCAATAATATTAATGGCCTTAACACAGCAAGTCCGTTGCAAAAGAGATTTGTAAGTGTTCAAAGCTATAGAGAGGTGCAATCGACAATCAGCCTGATTTGCTGCCAGTAAAGCAAGATATGAAATCAAACATGCGCGCTCCAGTCTGAGATTCGTGTTTTATTGCTCCTTCGGATATGACAAAACCAATGCCCTCACTTCTATGCTCTTTCGTGATGGAGCATCTGGATGTACGTTTGGGAGCTTGAAAGAAGTATGTGGACAATCTAAATAATATAAGCAATTGTCATTTCGCAAAATCCTGTCTGGCTATCATCTTACACCGTGCCTTGACTTCAGTGTTTGAATCGTATATTTTGACCAGCAGTGCTTCATCCGGCCGATGACGGCTCTGGAAGTACCATCGATGGGACTTCCGCGGCAGACAGTAAAGGGAAGTTTCAGAGAATGTTTCCCTCCTATGTTCCGCTTCGATAACATCGCTTTCTGCCAGTGTCGAGCCATCACAAACGGCCAATGGCCAGCTTGGAGAGTCAGTATGCATTCGAACATGAGGCATAGAAGTAAGAACAAGTGTTAATTTACTCTTCAACGGCATTATAAATTGGTCGCCAAACGCTACGTGACAGTGAGCAACCCTTCAAATGACACTTCAGTAGATCGCTAGTTAAGACCGCCCGATTGTCACTTACTTAATAACACGAAACCTTCCTCGTAGGAGCTGGTCGGATTTCTCCTTGAAATGGTGCTTGATCCTGGAAACCACTGAGGCAGCGCCATAGTCTCATACCAATCAATTATCGACCCGGAGTGTATTAAGAATGGAGTGCTCACCAATGTGCACCAGCAAAGCAGGTGAGAGCATGGCGGCACGGTTCTCTGGGTCGTAGGCTCGAGCTCTCTCTACATCCTCATCTCTCATGCCCCCAGATACTGATGATGTTGGGTTGCTCGAGGTCTCTATTATTTGAGTACCACGCTGCATTGTAGCAGAGTCGCGGACCTGTCCATGTTCAGCCCAACTTTGAATGTTGGCGGCATAGGGAGAGGATGGGGAGCTTACTCTCCAGTCGAAGCAAAGGACTTCATCAGCACCTTCGACAGTGGTTCTGAGTAGTTTCTCGCACTCTGCCAAATACTTCTCGTTCACGCTCACCGGGTTAGAGAAATCAGTGACCTGGGTGGCGCAATCTACAATTCGAAAGCCATGGCTGTCAAGGGTTGGGGCAGTCTGAAGCCCGCGAATATCCTGAACGTTGACTGACTTGGTCTCAAAAGCTAGGTTCGTAGCTCTATCGTCTTCGGCTCCTGGCGTTGGCTTGAACAGCCTAAGAAAAGGTGCTTCAGTCTCATACAGTGTTTGCCACTGCAAGTATTGCACCTGGACAGAGATGGTTTCCGAAGCCATGGCGGTGTGGTTGGTGACTTCTTCATTGAATTGAGATTTGCAAGTAGAAAACGAAGGAGGCAACACTGAGACCTCTATCTGCCCCTGAATAACCCAGTACCAGCATAATACTTGCTGTGATTGCGACCAAGGCTAACGGAGGAGGTTGAGCAGAATGACCCCGCTCCTGACGCGCTACCACCCGTGGGCGGCATGCCTGTGTGTCATCATCTCAATATACTCTCGGCGCTTACTTTAATATCAGAGTTTATTCAACTGCATATTCTAACGGGCAGTAATCGAGCGTAGCGGCCCGTCAGGGTTGGTTGTCGGCGGCTGCACGCCGAAACCTTCTTTTACCCCGTGGCCCACTCTAGGGCTCTAATTCGAACAATGCTTCAAGCCTCTGACTTCTCCTATTGGATAGAGTTGAGAGCGTCGTGTCAGAGTTGACGGCTGCATCGGTATACTCCATTGCATGAAAGTTAATTATTCGTTGCGGAGTACCCCGTCTGATTAGTCGCGAGTCCCGATTCGGGGCGTATGCAAAGCTATCTCGCTTAGTTTTGTTTACAAAAGGCAGATTTTACTTTCGGAGAGCTTAAGAATGCCGCTTGATCGTCAAAGTCAAGCTTGCAAGTCGAGTCATGTTCTGCAGTGGAACAAAACTTAAATACACTTGAGAGTTCATGAAAGGTAAGCACCCGTGGGGAAGTGGGGGTGGGGGATTAAACTCTTCTTGACAATCACATTCAGGATTCTCGTGCAGTCGTATTTCGTCAAGAAGTGTTCAGAGAAAGTCGGTGAAGAGGGCAAGAAAATGCTAGCTTGCAGTATCTGCCTCAATACTGATTTAGACTTCATCTTCTAAACCTAAATTTCTGGTCAGGACCCCGCAGTGAGTTTCCGGGAATGAAAATCGTCGCTGCTTTAGATACCAACAACGCGGAGGTAACACGTGCTATCTTCAGTTGCAAACCTTTGACTTCTGTCTGAACATTTCATAGAGATTAGCTGAGTGTGGGATTGGAGAAATCTCATATCACCTAGGTGAACGCCTATCCCTCGTTGTGTACACAGCCAAAATGCCACTTCGAGTCACGCTGACAGCATCAGCTTGCCTCCTCGTGAACACTTTGAGCCTTATCAATACCATATGTTCTAGCAGAGACCGTTCACAATCAACAAACCGAAGAACTAATTTTCAAGACCATTCCGAGATCGGCAAACTGCAATATGAAGATGAGGATGGCATCGCCACACGAGAATCGTTGTCATCCTTCGATAATGGGATTTTCAGGTTCTTCATCGCAACGGGTGCAATCAGTGGACTTGCAATTTCGATATTTTGTGTCGGAAAGAGCACGTTCGATACCAGTCAGAGCGACAGGAGTGCGGACCTTCTCTGGCTCAAATCCATCTCTGCTGCTGCTTGGGTAAGACATGTTGAAGGTGGGTGCAAACATTGAGCAAAGCTGATTGGATCGCAGTGCTCAATTTCAGTTCAAGTCGCACTGATGATCAGGGAACGCTGTACAGTGAGACGATTTGAGATCGGAGGAAATGTGGCGATCTCATGCTTTTCACTTTCAGCCTCTCTAGTCTTGGTTTACCTGTGGCTACACACGTATGTGAGAATCCCCGATCAGGACTTGAATCTATTCCTTGCACAGTTCATGATCGGCTTTAAAACCTTCTGGGCCTGCGGCACTTTGCAGAGACGACCCGAGGTGCATCACGGAGGGCGAGTTGTCGATGCACAGTTCACCTCGTCATTCTTCAAGAGGTTCGTTCGATCCATTTTGGTGTCTAGAATCGGACATCCAGCTGAGTCTTTCTAGATATACTTTCAGCTGGATAGCCCCATTACTGGATAAAGCACAAATTTTAGACTCACTAGAATTATCAGACTTGCCCGAAATGGACAGCAGTGCTCGAGCTCAGACCCTGCGAAGCAGTTTTGAGAAAACTCAACGAGAACATCGCATGGGGGAACGGAGACTCTGGCGCATAATCTACCAGGACCATAAGCGAAGATTTCTTCGTGAATGGAGCCTTGCTGCCATAGAACCATTTGCTTTGATGTTTCCTCAGATCTGTCTGTTTCGTATTCTCACAATTCTTGAGCACAGGGTTCATTCCACTGAGGCGAGGAAAGAGCTGTGGCTTTGGATCCTTGCTTTAGGAGTCTCAAAACTTGTGCACCTACTTTTAGAGACGTGGTATGTAGACCAGTTAATCACATCCTGTTGACAGCATCTTGTGAGGACCATTGCTGACACGGCTTGGATAGGCTGGAATGGATCAAGTTCGGTCTACTTGCCACTCCTGTCAGGTCACAACTGACTGCGATTATCTTCGGGAAGTCTTTACGAATGAAGAATATCAAGGATCCAAACCATGACCAGGTAATTGGAAGATCAGTCGAGCATTTGACAACAGCTGAGGAAAACGACGGCAAGTGTTCATTCTCTGAGTTCAGAGATGACGAAGATGCGGAGACTTTTTCACTGCTCGAATTCAAAGATCGGTCTGGATCGAAAAGCGCACAAGTCCCCGAGACGACTATCACTTCTCACGCAACCCTTATTGGTGTTGACGTTCAGCGAGTATCTATGTTTTGTGGAGAAAACGCTCTCTTGTTGGGAGGTGTAGTGAAGATGATACTGGGCGTCTGGTTTCTAGTCTACCTTATCGGTTGGATCAGGTTAGTCACAGTGCAAATTCCATTTCACAGCTATATGCCGAAGCTGACAATAAGATAAGCACGTTCGCGGGCTTAGCAATGCCTTTCCTGATGCAACCGATCAGCATATTCGTATCCAGGAACTACGGCAAAGCACAAGCGTTCGTCATGTCAGCCCGCGATGAGAAAACACACATCGTCACCGAAGTGCTGCACGGAATCCGACAGATCAAATTCTCAGCTCTGGAGGATAAATGGCAAGCCGTGATCATGCAATCGCGAGAAAAAGAGCTGAAAGCTCAAACGAGAGTATATTCTTGGATGATACTCCTCCTCATGACCTGGCTCTCGATGCCTATTCTCCTCGGTGCTGTGGGACTCAGTCTGTATGTTTGGATTAGCAAGTCCATGCTAGCTTCTGTGGCTTTTACGGCGCTGTCTGTATTTTCGACGCTGGAGTTTACGATGAGTGCTATCCCGATCAATATTGCTAAGTTCTTGGATGCGAGGATCAGTTGTGATAGAATACAGGAGCACTTGCAGCTCCTGGATAAAACTATATCTAGAAGCTCTTGTGGTGATGAAAAAATAAACTTCAAAGACGCCAAGCTTCGCTGGCCAAGCTATGGGAAGAGGCAGAACGCGTTTTCGCTCGGACCGATGGATCTTAGCTTTCCTTTGAGAGCTTTGAGGTACGTGAGCAGCCCAATCTTGTCTTTCCAACTCCGATCTGACAGTAACGCAGCTTGGTTCATGGAAAGACTGGAGTTGGCAAGAGCTTGATCTTGGCTGGGATCATTGGGGAGGCAGATGTTGTGGAAGGATCTATCGACTCTCCTCCGCTTGCTGCCAGCGACGACCCGAGGTCCTACCCAATCACAGTTGGGAACTGGGTAATCCCCAACAACATTGCTTATGTGGCACAAATCCCAGTAAGTCCCCTTCATTTAGTACAGCGAAGTGCCTGTTTCCGAATTGAGCAGGATACTCACGAACAATGCTTAGTGGATAGAAAATGGCACAATCCAAAGCAGCATCCTCTTCGGCCTCCCTCTCGACTCTGCTCGCTACTCTTCAGTCCTCCATGCCTCAGCCCTCACTCCAGATTTAGAAGTGATGCCGCATGGCGATCAGACTCAAGTCGGGGCCGTTGGAGTCACTCTGAGTGGAGGGCAGAGACAACGGCTGACTTTTGCACGTGCACTGTATTCTCGGGCAAGTATCTTGGTTCTAGACGATATTTTCAGTGCAGTCGACGTGCATGTTGGTCGTCACATGCTCGAGCATGGGATCAAAGCTTCGCTTAGAATAGGACGAACTGTTATCATCGCTACGCACCATGTCGACATGGTGTTGCCTTTAGCGAGCTATGTTGTTGAGTGTGGTGAGGACACTGCTTGGGGAATGACGAAAAGGCCCGAGGAAGACCTCAACACATTCGTTCCGGCAGAAAGAGGAACCAAAGATTCAGAAGCAGATGTGCAAGATGAGGATTCATTCGTGGATATGTCTCGGGAAGAACAAAGTTTATCAACACCTTCTCACCTCCCACCAAGACCACCCGAAATAGAACACCTCGAGCAAGGACGGGTGAAATGGAAAGTCTACAACGCCTACGTCCAGGTATCGGGCGGCTGGATACCTTGGTCTCTCGGCCTTTTCGTCTTCATATTCTCCACCTTCTTGCTCTTCGCTCGCTCTTACTGGATCAAAATCTGGAGTGAAGCATCTGAACAACCTCGTATCACAGGACCACAACCATCAACAAGTAGCACAGTCCCCCAGAGCAGCAAAGCTACAGAGCACCTGATTTTCTATCTTCTGATATACCTGGCCCTTTCTTTGATCTCGGTCATTTTCATCGGCCTCAAAATAGCCGCACTCCTCTACCTCTCCCTCCGCGCCTCCAAAGCCCTCTTCAAAACCTTCACCGCGCGCATCATCCGCACGCAATTACGTTGGCTAGACACCATCCCAACCGGCCAAATCCTCAACCGCTTCACCAGCGATTTCGCCCTCGTCGACTCCCAACTCGGCATGGACTTCATCCTCTTCCTCAACCGCCTCCTCGCCATGCTCACCATCGCCACCTCAGCCCTGCTCCTGTCCAAACTGATGCTCTTCCCCGTCCTGCTCTTCACCCTCCTCTGCATCTACTACACATCTCTCTACCTCCCCCTCGCCCGCTCAACCCGCCGCCTAGAATCCACCTCCCGCACCCCCATCTTCTCCCTCTTCGACTCCTCCATCTCCGGCCTCTCCACCATTCGCAGCTTCGGCAAAGGAGAACAGTACCTCTCTCTCATGTACCGAAAAATCGACGATCACACCCGCTCATCATGGTACATCATCCTCGCGAACCGCTGGGTCGCCATCCGCCAGGGCTTCATCGGCGTGCTCTTCGCGCTCTGTCTCGCCGCCTCCATCGCCGTCCTCCCCGACATCAGCGTCGCGCTCGCGGGCTTCGCGCTGAGTTTCGGCGTCGAGTTCTCGAGGCTGATTATCATTACGATTGCGCAGTATGCAGCGTTCGAACTGGATATGAATTCCATGGAGAGAGTACTGGAATATATCGTTTCGGCGCCGGTCGAGAAGCTCTCTGGGTTGCCGGCTCCTGTGGATTGGCCGAGTGAGGGGGTCGTTGAGTTTAGAGGGTATGAGACGGGGTATGGAGAGGGGTTGCCGTCGGTGCTGAAGGGGCTCGGTGTGAAGTTCGAAGCGAGGCAGAGGGTTGGTGTGGTGGGGAGGACGGGGAGTGGGAAGTCGACGTTGACGCTTGCGCTTTTTAGGTTCTTAGAGGCGAGGAAGGGCTCTATTTTGATTGATGGCATTGATATCTCGCGACTTGCGATTGGAGATCTGAGGAGGAATCTGGCTATTATACCGCAGGATCCAGTGCTTTTCTCGGGAACGATAAGGTCTAATCTGGATCCGTTTGAGAGGTACAGTAATCAGGAATTGCGACATGCGATGGCGAAGTTACAGCTTGGGAAAGTCGAGAAGAGGGGCTCTAATATGCGTGAGAGAGTGGGAGAGGAGTATCCTTCCAGCACGACTCGGGACCCATCAGAGTCAGAATCACCTTTAGATATCTTCTCGGATTTCAACTTCAAGATATCGAGAGGAGGTTTGAATCTCTCATCTGGTCAAAGACAGCTCGTCTGCTTAGGTAAGTCCTGTTCATACTATTCATACTTCTCTCAGTCTTCCCTAGCCCTCGGTCAATACCCCTCGCATATCATATGAAAATTTCTCACCTCCTTCTTAGTCCGCGCCCTCCTGACACACCCTCCACCCAAGATCCTCATCCTCGACGAAGCAACCAGCGCCATCGACGTAGCCACCGAATCACTTCTCCAACACACTCTCCGAGAACACTTCGCAGAGTGCACGTTGATCGTCGTTGCACATCGACTCAGTACTCTCAAAGACTTTGACAAGATCTTGGTATTGGACGGGGGTGAGGCGGTCGAGTTTGATAGCCCGGAGAGGTTGAGGGGAGGAGTGGGCGGCGGGATGTTTTCATTGGGGGGTATGGCTACTTAGAGACGGGAATGGTGAAGGAGAGGAATTCAGATAGAACTATGGTTGGTTAGCATGTGAAAAATGGCGAGGGCGAGTGAGTGAGTCGAAGAGAGTTTTCGTTGTAACCAAACCAAGACTTAATCACACTGTACCTTTGATTATTCGTTTCGCTTACACACCCGCTTCGCCAATCCCTTCCCTCAATTTCTCTGTTCAGGCCCCACAGGCATGTATCACATCATACCATCTACGATTCTTAAAGTAAGCCAATGTCATGGAATGAATAGAGTGCACTTTCAGTTCAAAATCTATAAAATTGTAAACCCAAACAACCTGGTATACACCCATCACATGCCATGCTACTTACCATCCATTTTCATGTCTTTCAATTCGAGGTGAGGCCATTCTAATTCGTTTCATTTTGTCATTACCATAGTGTACCCGTGGCCCGTTTTCCCGCATCTCATATACACGATCCCAATCCTTGAACCCATTACAGAACCGCAAAAACTCCCGATCCCAAACTAACCATTCCCAACGAAACAAGCCCAACAACAACTCTCGACCAAGCAAAAGGCTCTGGTCCAGAACCCGCAGCGCTCTTCTTCGTGCTCGTCGAACTGCTAGAGCCTGTGCCTGTCGCGGCAAATCCGCTGGCGGCGTTCAGGCCTGTGGCTGTGGGATTATAAGTTGGAGCAGCTCCTGTGCCTGTCGCATCGCCAGAAACTCGTGGTACGCCTGTGGCGGTTTGAGTTACTGCTGCGATGCCGGAGGCTGCAGTTGCGCTGGGGATAGCTGCTCCTGAACTAGGGAAGTCGACGACGTTCGAGTCGGTGGAGTTGAAGTCTGTCTGCGCCAAAGCGATCTGATTATTCTCGAGATCGTAGACTGCGTAGGCGGATCGCAGGAAGGTGTCGCCGAATAGAACGGGGAGGTCACCGGCTGGTTGGATACCGAGCTGACAGGCTTCTTGGCCATTGGTGTATTTTGGTGTGCGGCCGTTGGTAAGAGTCAATGGAAGAACGAGATCAGAGACCTGGACTTTGATAACTGGTCCACCTTGACCGCCGAATCCGTAGTTAAGAGTTCCGTCAACCTTGGCAAGATCGCAGGGAACGACAATTGCGCCAAGCTGGTTGGAAACGGTAGCTCCTAGCTCCTCGAAGACCATAGCAGCAACATCATCTGGAAGGAGAGTGATTGTGGTTCCAGAGTCGAGAATGGCAGCTTCGGCATAATCATCTGGAGTCAGCTGATCGGTTCCTGAAGGGCTGGTTGCTGAGAGCGAAGTAAAAGCGACAGTGAAGGATGTAACACGACCTCTCCGTGAGTTGGGGTAGACGTCGATCGAGATCAAATCGCCAGTATATTTTGCAGTATCAACACCGCCAAAGAGAATAGATCCAGTGCTTGATTCTGCAGAAAATTAGCTTGGATCCACTCTAAGGTTTTCGAAAGTACTTACGCAAGTCATTCAACCACAAGCTATAAGCAGCAGATTTGATCAAGCCCTGGTTGACCATCGCCAAAGGCAAATTAGGATAAATAGTACCGTTACCAGTATCAATATTGGCCTCGGAAGTGTTGTATCCAATACCCATAATACCGGTTCCAATGGTTGTATCCAAAGCAATACCCATCTGGAACTGTTCAAGAGTACCTCCGCCAATAGAGAAAGTATCCTGGAAGTAATCACCTGCAGCGCCACTGCCATCTACGTAGGAGATATTGAACTCGTTCTCGCCGACATCGAGGAAGGTAGAGGATTTTTGGAAGTCGACTGTGAGAGGTTAGCTTTATTTTCTCGTAGACATCAAACGAATTTCCTCTAGATCGAGCCTCCCCAAGATCGAGAACCAAAATTTCCAGAGAGAAAGAAAAAAGCTCACATTGACCATTCGGACATCCCCCCTCCCTAGCATTCGAGCACAGCGCAGCCTCCGCAGCAGGAACCCAAACATCCGAACTCCCCGTATCGATCTGCAGCGCCAAAGCCTGAGCCGGAGTCCCCACCGTGACATTTGCAAAGTAGAGACCCTGCGTACGGGCGTTTGTCAGCTCTGCAGTGACAGAGTCGGCGCGCTCGAAGAGACCACGCTTGTTGAGGGCGCGGCCGCGGAGAGAAGCTTCTCGTGCTCGGAGTTGAGCAGTTTGCGCGGAGGGCGAGCGAGCGATGTTGAATTGGACGGTGTTGGCGGAGATGAGGGGGACGAGGAAGAGGACCGTGAGGAAGTTGATGAGCGCCATGGTGAGCGAGGGTCTTGCTTAGGCGCTTGGTTGCGATTTGTTTGGGGGGTGTGAGATTGGGGAAGGAGAGATCGAGAGGGGAGATGGAGGTGTGGTCAACCTTGAGGGAGAGCAAAACGTGAAGAGGTGAAGAGTGGTAGGTGAGGACTTGGAGTGAAGCAAATTGGTATCTAGGTAGAGAATTAGGAGAGGAAACACAGCAAAGAGAAACAAAGCGACTGGGAGGCAAAAGATGGAGGGGAGAGGTGAGGTCGTTGAAGTATTTTAGCGCATCAAGTTTGGATGGCTCGCTCGGGAGCTCGAATGCGCTGCGCTTCGCTCGATGACGCTGCGCTGCCTGGGCCTGGCCTGGTTTGGACTGCAGGGTGTTGATGGGCAAATCAGAAGGCAAGATTCGCTGTGCACCACTCTCCACTCTCCACTTCACACCAAATGCGGAACAGGAACCTGGAACAGTCAGCCACGGGTATGCAGTGCCGATCTACCTAGGGGCTTGGGCTTAGGCTTGGGGTTGCTGATGTGTGCAAACGATGATGAAAGGATGGCTTTATTGACATCTATCAACGTAAATTCTATCGCTCTCTGAACAGGTAATTACAATTCAGCATCACAAATACAACGACAACTACACAAGCCAAACTCTATCCTGAAGGTCGACAGCAACCAAGCTTCATCCAAGGCATAGCCCGCACCGTCCGACTCTTATTCCAAACAAGCCTCTGGGCTCCATAATTGGCACAGGCTTACCTAGGTAGTACTTCCTATGCTGACCTGGGATCCTGTACCTCGCCACCTTCAACCCATGTTCCAAGTCTCAGGAAGCGCTCCGTTCTGTTCTAGGCTACCACGTCGCCCGATTTGTAAATGAGAGCTTGTATCGAATCATTTCTAGCTCACCTGCAGTCTGGAAAGACCCAACAGAATGACTGTTCAGGATGCGTAAATTCCCAGATGCAGACCATCACTGCCACTCCAAACACCAGCACAAGGAAGATTTGACGATACACATCTTCGTTCTAGCGAGATATACGTAATGCACGCTATCTGTCTGAACATGACGCACGTCTCACCAAGCAGTGCAGTAACACAACATCTCGTCCCCCGTTTCAGATGCCAAGCCCAGTCACAAAAGCTTAAACGGCCAGAATGAGCGATGCCAAGAACACTGCATCTGATCACTTCAGCCCTACGATTTCTGTATTTCCAAATATGCATATAAAACTCGCACGACCTTTTTCCAAACTGAAGAATGCTGTGCACTTGTCTTATCTGTATAGTACCATAATGATCAGATTCCAAATAGGTACAATTCCAGTCCTTGCTCCACAGTGCTAACTTACTTACCGAATCCATGTTCAGCTGGGAGAGAGTGGCGGTGCAATGAGGCATTTCACCACCACCTACAGCCGTGTTTCGAACAGGCAGGACTCTTTACAGACCAGCCGACTGACCATTACTGGGTCCCATCTCCAGCTCCATCTCCACCCGGCAAGGACACGAGTCTAATTATCTATCCCCGGTAAATCTGAGTGAGTCTCCTGCACCGACAAACTTACCTCCTATTCTACTGTATCTTCAGTCTTCCCTTCTCTGCCAGGTTTGGCCGTAGGAGGATGACAGGCGGGAGAGTAGCCTTAGCAACAATCTGTGCTTTGTGTGAATCCAACACACGAATTTCTCATACTGCGGGGGAACACTCCGAGAGAATCCAGTAGTTCTGAGATCGTCATTGAAGCTCGCATTGTGCATGTGGTGTTGAGTGTGAACTGGAAGTACCGAGTACTCGTCAGCCTCATGCGTAAGCTATTTCGCCACAGCCAGCAACAGTAGTAGCCGACTTTGTTGTACAGTATCACCAAAACCCGGATTGCAGCAGAAACCTCCCCAAGGAATCTACTTTTCTACTCAACCAATCCTAACGCTATGCTACACTACACGTAACAAATCATACACTTCCCTCCTTTCCTTTCCTTTCCTTTCCTTTCCTTTCCTTTCCTTTCCTTTCCTTTCCTTTCCTTTCCTTTCCTTTCCTTTCCTTTCCTTTCCTTTCCTTTCCTTTCCTTCCCTTCCCTTTCCTTCCAGTCCTCCATCTCCATTTGCAGAGGCCACGCCAACTCCCTATCCCCAATCAAGGAATACAAAACTCAATCCAACTCCCCAAATAATCCATCTGGCTCCCCTTCCCCTCCCCCACAGCCCTCTTGACCCTCCCCTCAAACTCCACAAATCCCAATCTCCCCCACCCACCCTGCTCCTCCGCCTCCTTGACCGCCCGCTCTATCTGCCACAATTGGAAGAGTCGCTCTTTTCGTGGCTTCTTGCCGACTTTCATGAACTCTTGAGCCGCGGCCGCGGCCGATGTCGAGGCTGAGGCTGAGTCATTGCCGTTACCGTCTAGTACGGGAGGGGAGAGGTCCATGTCGAGAATATCGGCATCGGTATTTGCATCTGCATTTGCGTCGGTGGAATTGTGACTGCGTTGCTGCCGCGCTTCGTGCTCTTCTTTAAGGAGAGGTATGAAGTCTGTTGTTGGACGAGCGGCGGATGTGGGATCGTAAGGGATATCAGCGTCGGGCCGGAATTGAGGAAGCGTTGGGTCACGGTAGGAAAGTGAGGATGTGTCTGATTCTGGGGGTGTAGAGCGGAGAGGAGTGGATGGCGATGCATGAGTCTCGGCATCTTGACCGTCGCCGCATTCTGCTACGACAGAGGGGTATTCGGTTGAGGTGGGTGACGTTCGAGATTGCTGTGGTTGAGGATTGGAGTTGGTTACGGAGGCTGATTGGGTTGCTTCTGGATTTGACAGTTCTTGTGTGCTTGGGAGAGTGATGTCAGGATTGCTTTCGTAGTCGGATTTCACGCTTCCTTGGTCATTGTCACCCTGTTGTGCGAGTGACTCGTCAACTTCATAGCCAGTCGCAGCCAGCAATTCTTCCAAAGGCCGTTCCCGTACTTGCTCGATCTCCACCTCGGGAAATTGTGGCCATACTGGGTTTGATGGCGGTGGAGGTGGAGGTGGAAGTAGAGGGCCTGGACCAAGGGTATGGGGAACCAGTATCGTCTTTGATGGTCTCGGTTTCGCGTCCTGAGCATCCTTCTCTTGCGCCCATTTCTCAAACTCTGGAGTCTTGTATAGATAACCCCACTTCTCTCTTTCTGCCTTCGTAGAAGCTGCCTTCAATGCCATGTCTTCTTTGTCCTTGAATAGGGGGTCTAGTAGCTCATTGAATGCCTGTTGGGTGACTTGATAGAGAATCTCTTTTCCCGCATCTCTCTCTGCATCTGGAATTTCCATTCCTCCCCATCGCTCGGGTACACTTCTAGAGGAGGTAGATATGTTCGATTGGGTGTCGAAATCATCCATATCTTCAGCAAATCGTACCCTCGACGAAGATCTGGAATGGACGGTTGGTCTTGATGGGGCTTTGGAACTTTCTCCGGCCATGCCAGATTGGACTAGGATGTCGTCCTCCTCTTTCCAATTGGCTGGGGGTACTGCACCTTCCTCCTCGTCTGTATAGAATTGCCTTCTCTGCCACCGGTCATGGACATCCTCTTGAGTCTGCTCCCGGTATATTGCTTGCTGAATCACTGCTCGTCTACTCTCCTTCCGAACGTTATCTACTGTAGTTCCAGGCCCATCGATTGCCTCTGCATCCTCGTCCGTGACTCTGACAAAAGCCGGAGGCCAGTTTCGGTCAGCTTCTGGATTGGAGAGACCGCTATCGGAATTGCTGCCCTCGTCGTCCTGTCTCTCTTCCCCGCTTGGCTCTCGGAGTGGGTCCATATGGAAGTTTTCGGATTCCAGTTCAGGCTCGTCATCGTAAATTTCTGAGCGTCTACGAATTCGCTGTATGTCCCGCCCTTCAAAGCTTCGAAGAACAGCTGGCATTTGTTCTATCCTCTGTGGCGGGTTGATCATGGTTTCCCAGTATCCTGCGTTGGTTATGTCTCCATCTCCGTCCCAATGCTTTCGATGAGATCGTGGCACGTCTCTTCTGAATATTTCCTCTCTGTTTCCTGTGTCGTTGCCACTCTCATTCATGATTCCTTTTCCATCCACAATCTGCAAATCTCCGTTGGTGCGAGCACTTTTCCCTTCTCCTGTCCGAGGGTCAGGAGCTCTAGGATATCTCCCATCTTGTCCGAAAGCACTGCTGAGTGGTTGTCGACCACTTATGAGTCGATGTGCTTCTGTACTGCTCATCTGTTGCTCCTCTGCACCTTCAATCATATCCCGGTGAATCTGGCGGTGAAGAACGTAGTATGAACGAAACATCCGAAGAAAGTCTTTCCTGTCAACGTAGCCATCTCCATCAATGTCATAGCCGTCAAAGATCTTCTTCCACTTATCCTTCTTCTTTCGATATGCTACCCCGTGAAGGAACTCGGGGAAGCCAATTAGATCATCCTTGTTGGTATCGTAGAAAGCAAACATGCGGTCGAATATCAGGCTGGGTGCTGAGTGCCTGTAACCTCCAGTTGGTACCAGACAGCGCTCGAAAGTTCTCCGATCCATGGCAAGGTTGATATCGTCCGGATCGTCTCTCCAGTCCGTATTTGCCATGAAAGTCCACTGTTCCCAATAGGCGTCCAGCTCTGGTCTCTCGAACCCTGTTTCCCTAGAAAGCTTAGTGGTAATTTCCTTAGGCAATACCCTCATCACAGACTCCGGATCACCCGAGTACCACACTGGTTGAATATGCCTTGGGCCAAAAGAAGACGCCGGGACCTTGATTTTGTAGAAGATGTGTGTCTTGGTGTGCAGGCCTTGGGATTCGCAGTTCTCGCAGAGATCGTAGTCGGCGCAATTCGCACATCGATATCGAATTCCTCTAATGGGTAGCATATTGCAGCTGTTGCAAGCACAGCCCCTGTGAACATATGCATTCCGTCTTGTAGCATCCTCCGAGACTCGAAACAAAAGCTGGACGATATTCTGGCCGTTACGTTGATAGGTCTGGGGTATGTTTGTCCAACCATATTCCTCCGCAAAAGCTTGATCATCCACCACGGTCTCTCCATCTGTCAATGTTCTCGCCACAATATGCCCTTCTCCGTCGTCCTCCGCGGCATCGTCGACGAAGATGCCACTACCATCAATGAGCGCTGGCGCAATGTCGTTTGTGGTAGCTGCTCGCCTTCGTCGTCTGTGGACTGCATTGCTTCGATGTAGTGTAGAGCCATGTCCCTTCTCTTCCCCTTCGACGAGGGACCGGTAGAACCAGTACGCTGTGAAGGCTGTTGCCACAGACGCAAATCCGAGAACCGCAAGTCGAGATCTAGTGAGGGTGCTCGAGGCTGCGGAAGATGAGGCTGACATTTTGGAAACTTGGTGCCCGAAGGCAGAACACAGACTACCGTGCCATCTATTGGGGGAAACCGATCATTGCCGTCCGGGGTAGGTTTCGCAAGCACACCGTAAGCTTGTTCCGTGGTGGTGTCGTTGTTCTCTGGGGATCTTTGTCAAAGCCCAGAAGCTGAAGAAGTCGCGAAAACGCGCCAAGACTTTGAACTTGCCTTCAGCCTTCTCCCGACAGCCTTCTTCCCTTCCCTCACTCCCACCCAAGCAACAGGGCCTCCACGAGTACAACACAGCTCTACCCAGAGAATTGGTTTCAAACCCTCTACTATCTCAATATCGCCATTTGTTATTGCCATTATATCGTGCTGTTTCAAGTGCTGTTGAGTCTGCATGCGTGTGTCTTTGCTTCGTGACTTCTTGCTCCTGGTAGTAATTCTATTTGCTCGTTGACAAAGCTCAATGACATTGTTTTTGGATGTTACTTTTAAGAAAACAATTGCCCCAGGCTTCTCTATTCTCACTGCTTTCATTATGTTCTACCGAATGGAGGATATGGGCTCGACAATCTCTGTTACTCCCACCCTCTCAACTCAAAGCCCATGGGATTAGGGCCTGCTAGCAATAGCAATGCCAGCATATCAGCGGCCTTCGATTACCATTTCCTAATCGTCTGCTTCAATCTTCTGAACAGTGGCTCGAGATGAGAGCCTGTCATCTCGTAAATCACCAAGGTCCAGGAGATGTTCGCATCTGAGCAGGCTGGGTTGCATAGCCACGTATGCCTTCAGGGTATGACCTTGTACCAAACAGATCTTGTATTTTTGTTTATATTGATACAGCTTCACGTTTTGTCCTGCTATGCAAGCCGAGTGGGCAACACACAGGATAAAATATGAATAGATCTCCAGATTAGCTGCACAGCCCTGTTTTGGACACCGAATCGATCTCACATTGCATCACATCTACATTCATTTCATGGTACCGGTATCAAACCAGCACAGCAGATATCATGGAGCAGCAGTAGTGTCTTGAGGTCATTGCTTGACGAATATCTTGCTGGAGCAATGCGTTCATGCGATTTAATGTTGCATTGAGGTTTCAATCACTGGCAGAATGTTCACCATAGCCATCACGAATGCAATGGTGAAATGCAATAAGCATTGGCCTGTGCTTTTATGCTTATCTCGTTAGATTCATTCCAATGCTAAGTCCATAGTATGTACAAGGGGCTCAATTTTTCTTTTGGAGGTCAATGTCTACTTCACACCACGAGTCAATAGGCATGTGGTTTCTATCCTCAAGCCTTCCTATCTGTCTGCAACATCGAGCGTTTTCATTGTTCGACTGAAAAATATGTCGTTTAATTTCTCATGTCATTGTACAGTGTGGCTGTACTGGCTGCTGATGGTGATCGATTGAGTCATGGCAAGCATTTCCAAAAAAAAAAAAAAAAAAAAAAAAAAAAAAAA
>JGI24512J20087_1000238_pt1 | contig 67131 bp, 64 predicted proteins | sample LinPmetageLP35_FD_20087 | JGI IMG/M metagenome (IMG submission 20087) | reverse complement strand
GACGAGAGCTAGCCGAGCCTTGGCAATTAGAATAGTTATAAGGACTTAGAAATCCCCCCTCAATAGAATCATCATTCACACCGATTATTACTTCTTTACATTCCTAAGCATTGAGAATGAAATAATTAAAGCCTTAACTAAAGAGAACATGATATGCATATTTAAATTAACTTTAATACGCTTATAAAAGATAAATAACTTAAGCGTTAAATAATAAAAAGAAAAATTGCTAAAGGATTTTCCATTAACACTTGATGCGGAATAGCAAATAAATAGCGAACTTAGCTTGGCCCTAAAATTCTGCCAGCTTGTAATAAAATTCCTAGCAATTAAATATATTATAGATCTGCTAATAATTAATAATAATTATGATGCTAAAGCGTTTTTAATAAAAAAGAAGATAAAAAATTAAGATCTATTAATTAAGCTTTATGCTAAAGGTAAGATTATAACGCAAGGCAAGTTATTTCAAATGTTTTAGAAAATAGAGTACGAAACTTTAATGGCAAAAAGCGTCTTTATTTTAATTTATCAAAGCGACTTTAAGCTTAGGGGATAACGCATTTTCAAGTCTCGCATGGTAAATGAGGTCAAGGGAAAAAAAATAACAAAGCTATATGAGGAATTTAGACTTATTATTTAAGTTTTCAATAATAAAGGTAAGAAGAAGATATTAACTTAATCACTAACAATTTATCAAATCAATTAAAAGCTTATTATTTGCATAATCGCGGCGGTAAAACATTTGCAACGCCTTTAGCATTTACCTAAGCTGGATATAGTAATTAAAGATATTACGTAAGCTTACGTTTAGGCGCATATGAAATTGATTTGGCAAGTCTTTGTATAGCTATCAAAGGAGATTGCAAAGAAATTTCTTAAAGGAATAGTGTTTATAATAATGCTTCTATTATACGGCATACTAGAATTGGGAAATTATTGATTTAACATGTATTATAAGTATTACATGAAGAATTTACAAATGAAAACCTTTATATACAATTTATGCTTACTTATTACATCAAGAAATAACCATGTGCTTAAAATTATTGGAATGCAAACAAATGATACTTTGATCCTTGGAAATGCTAAGTTCTTAACAAAAAAATAGACGAAGATTAATAAAGCTGGGTTTTTGATAAAATTAGCATAAATTTTAAACCTCACTAGCTTGCTTATATTTAATAATTATATAATAACTATAAATAACAAAAGCTTATATATATCGCAAAAGAGTTAAGGGGCAAGAATGAAGTTGATAGATATTATAAGTAAAAATTACAAATAAGTTTACATAAAGCAATGCGCTTGCGAGGCATATTTAATTACAATTTGCTAACCAGAAGCTGCCTTTGATTTATTAGTAACAGTATAACATTAAGATTTAATAGCAAAGGAAATTAAGGCTTTGAATACATGTTTGCAATAGCAAATAAATAACTTAAAAAGAGATTTTCAATATATCCTTATAAACTTGCAATTAGCTAAGGTTTATGTTTTCATTGACAAATCCTTCGCTAACAACAAAGACTTGAGTTTCTAAATCGGGTTTGTACTAGTTATTGGCATCAAATTAGAGGGGATTGCGGAATTTACCTTAATTGGGAACATCATATACATAAGTTCAACGAAATGCAAGAACGTAACTTATGTTATGCTTGCTTTGGAGCTATATGTTATAATAGCAGAAATTGATATATTAATTGCATTATCAAGCATTATTAATATAATAATTGATAAACTTGAAATTAAGCAATTGCTAATAGTTATTTATATCGATTTTTTTTTGCTTTACAAGTGTATCGTTAAGCTTGATATAATAAAAGAGAAACGTTTGATGATTAATATTATGTTAATTTGTTAGTTATATGAATGTTAAGAACTTATAAAGATATGATAAATTAATAAAGTAAGCAATTCTGTTGACATAATAATAAAGGCTAACCTTGATAAGGCTTTGTAAGAATTTATTAATACTAATAAGTTGAAAGTAAAGATGAAAGGATAAGTTTAGCAGCTTACTAATGTCGATTTGGATAAGTAGTAAGGGAGGTTTTTACGCTTGCTTATTTTTTTATATTAGATTTCTTTGTGTATTTCCTTATAACACTTATTTATATGTTTTATATTTACATTTTTTATGGGAATAAGAATTAAGAGATGACGAAGAGAACGATTTTTTATTTAGATTTTTACCTTTTAATTTAAAGCACTAATAAGGTGGCCTTGTAACGACACCTTAATAAGGACCTGGCTATCGGTTTTATTATAGAGGGCTACTTTTGTATAGGAGTATAAAGAAGATGCTGCTATAAAGAACTAACTTATAAAGTCAATCTGAAATAAAGCCTTAAACATCGTCTTTGTAAATGTTACTAATCTCAAAAATAGCGGCGGCGATAGTAGCGACGGCTTCGGCGGGGGTTCTTACTTCGGCCTTTTTTTTATTATTATCTTTTTTCTTAATAGCGTTAATGGCTATAAAACGACTAGCGCTATTGCGTTTTTTAGTTCGTTTATCACTACCATTTTTTTTCGCTTTTTATTAGCTGGGAATTACAAGGAAGTTAAAAGGATTGCGGCGGCGGCAGCAATAGCAGCAGCAGGCGTAATAGCAAAAAGAATTTGCTTTAATATCCCTTTTATCTTTTACAAAACTCTTTTTTAATAAAAGAAATAAAGGGGAACTTACGAAATTGTTAATCTTAAGGGTTATAATGCAATAATAAAAGGTCTTAATTTCATTTAAAAAGGTAACATTAACATCCTCGGGAATTTTCGATTCAGCAATTACGCTAACAAATTTGATGTTGATAAAAGTTGTAGCAGCAGCAATAATATCTTTTTAGCTACTAGCAAGAATTGCATTAACAAGAGCATTATACTTTAATACAATAAAGTTTGAAAGTTATTGTTGGTCCACAGGACCCATACCGAGTGTTTGATGTATCCACGCCAGGAGCCGGCCGGTAGCCGGAGGGGTTTTAGAGGGGTTACGGCTACGGATATAAATCCTCTGCCTTCTCGCACTCCCTTAGCTAAACAATCTGAATATACTAAACCATTATTGCATTTGTTTTTGCTACTTTTATTATCTTTATGATATCATATATTAGTGCAAACTTATACTGATTAGTAATTAACTTATATTATAGATAGCTAAGTAATTTACTAAAAGAATTAACTCGAAAGTTTAACGTTGAGGTTCTTATACTTATGTGAGATATTTAATGCGGCTCCTTTTTGATATTGATTCTTCGCTGAACTTGGTTGAAAGGACTTGGCACCTTGACGAGAGCTATAATTTCGTATTAGGGGATACGTGTAAATAACAAATAACAACGCAGCAATCATTATTTGATAATTGTTATATAAGAATCAATGTAACAATTACTTTATAATTACTATTAAAATAATATTCTCGCAAGTTTTTTGTAAATCGTTGGAATTATCACTAGTACGATGGCAAAACTTACGATGGAATTTATGGAATCGCTTTTAAAAAGTGTACCAACACTATCTAGTGTTGAAGGGAATTAACAAAAAACGATTCCTTTAGAGAAAACATCTAAAGCAAAGATTACTTGCTATTTAAGGGAATTTCGGGAGTATGCTTGCGATGAGCATCTTGGTTTTGAATACGTGTTTCAAAATTTTAAGGAATTTTTTAAAGATTAAATAGCTACGAATTTCAATCGCATTAAACAACAAGAGAAAGTAAAGCTGCAAAACAACCTCAAACAACGTAACGTTTACATCAAACGTAAGGAAAGGAATGCAACAATCTCGCTAGTAATAACGACTAAAGCTAAACATAACAACTGGCCTAATGAAGACAAAAAGAAGCAGGCTAGCAAACTTGGTATACTATTGGAGCTAAGGCGGACGGATCGCGGCTTATCTTTTTCATAAGCATCTCAAAGTTTCACACCTTGGACAATTCAAATTATTTAGAATGATACCATAGCTTTTTTAATTAAGGAAATTAATGCGAGGATTAAAAACGCATGACCTTAGCTATCTCCAATAACAAAGAATAAGAAAAGAGATAACGTGCCTAGATGCTTAAATTCGCTTAAGTTTTATTATAATAAGAATAGAAATCTTATTAGAAACTTATATGATGCGACTTCACTTGTTAAGATGAAAAGGAAATTTTCATTTATTTTTAGCAAAGAATCCTTGAATTGTTTTCCCTAGTGAAAACCGAATGAGAAACAATTACCAAAACTAATACTAATATGAAATGCTTACTTATATGATGATGATATTTATTTATTATTATACCAGAAGAAAGTTGGGGCATATGCGAAGCCAAATCGGCTGGCATGGGATATAATGGACCAGCTCTCGTTAGAACAAGCGAAAACTTTAAAAGTGCTATCGAAAATATACTCAAAGAAGCTTCAATATAGCGATAGCAGAGATTACTTAAACGCAAAGTTGCGTATTTTTACGGACTTGTGTTAAAGATTAGTTATCGATATAATAATTTAGCATAAAGCTTTTCTTTTCATGTTATAAGGTGATGCGTAGAAGTATTATTACAACTACTTGCAAGATAAGACTTTTACGTTCACTCAACTTGTCGATATTACTTGAGCTAATTTCGAAATGGAAAAACGTGCAAGGCGATACTTGAGCTAATAGTTCAAGATTACGCTTGAATAATTTCAAAACAAGCCGGCACAGAAAGGAAAAACGCTTATCTAACAATTGGATAATTTTGAGAAGAAATTGCAAAGCTTCTAATTAGGCTTAGCAAACAAAAGTATAAATAATAACAAGACTTTTTATAACAAACTTATATAGGAAATGTTAAGTAACAAGCTGTTCGCTTAAGCTTTATTTAAACCACCTTTTACTTTTGCTGCATTGATGAACGACTTCCAAATCGCAACAAAAGTAAGGACATTATTTAAGATAAAATTCCAACAAGATAATTATGCCAAATCCCATTAGAAACGCCTTTAGACTTATACTATAAAAGGCAAGGCAATGTACTTGGATTGTAAAATGAAGTTTTCCCAAGGCAATAAACATGGGAATAAATTCAAGCTAAAGCTAAGCTACATAAAATATATTATTTGCCAAGCGCCAAATTGCCACAATTCTTATTATATTAAAAAAAAGAAAGCAAAATCTAAAGCACAATACTTTGCTACACGCAAAGCTGAAGGTAGCAAATCAATAAATAAAATATTTAAAGCATATTTAGCGTATGCGAATCAAACTGGATAAGATTTGGAAGGTATTTGGGATAGAATTAAAAATCGGAATAATACGGATTCTTTTAACTCAAGCGCATCATTAGAACGTGACAATGTTGATTCAAATTTAAGCGATGAATATAAAGATGTTACGTCCCACTTCACAGCTGTATTTATAGCGAGTGCAGTAAAATATGATGCATAAAATGTCAAAAATTAACTAGAAATATAAAAGGCGGTACATATTTTAAAAAGCATAATAAAGAAACCTTAATAGAATGACGCTTATATAATTTAATGGATAGATCGCTTCTTTTAAGGTTTCTTAATTGATATCAGCGCATCAAATAAGAATACGGGAGGTATCAATCAATTGCGGGCATTACAGCGTCTTCGGCATGTAGAATTCGATAAGAGTTAAGCGGGCCAAAGCCGGATAACATTCAAAGCCGGTACAAGGGAATCTTTAAGAGTTGCCACTATCAACACTTTTGCCAAAAAAATGGAATTCCAAATTGTTAATGCGGATATATCGTTTTTGATGTGCTTACAACAATTCAATAAAATAAGTGCACATTACAATAACTTACGAAATGTCTTAATTCAAAAGAAAAGAAGGCATTTGATCGTTCAAAAGAAGGGCCATCCGTAACTATTACTAAATCAGTATAGCTAATTATTGGACACTTTTATAAGAACGGTTAATATGTGCCACCTTACAAAAACGGAAATCCAAAAGCTTCATTATAAATTCAGCTATCCGTTAGTACAACGACTGCACCATTTGCTTGTTCAAGCAAGGCATAACCCTAACTTGAATATCATGCTAAAGATTAAGGAAATGTATGAGCATTGCTAAAAACACGCAAACGCTCCAAATAAGTTTCGCTTTAAATTCCAAAACGACGTCAACTTTAATTATACGCTTTTGATCGATATTGTTTAGCTTGAGGAACGTGAAGTGCTTCACATGGTAAATGAGGCAACAGGATTCGAAACGATGCAACTTATCCAAAAGGACGCCAGCTTAGCTACGACTAAAGCTGTATTTAACGCATTCAAGTCAGCTTAGATTAATACATATCTTGGCTTATCGGATTTCGTTATATATAATCACGAAACTAATTTCAATTTTAAGAAATTTCGAACATCACTTAGATTTGTAAAGAATACTTCTAAATTTATTCCGATGAAAGCATATTATTTAATTGATAAGGTAAAGAGGTACCATTGATTATTACGCCGTGCCTACGAAATTATCATAAAAAAACATTTAAAACTATTTGATGCAAATCAATTGCAAATAGCTATAAAAGCTATCAACGATACAATTGAATCGAATGGATTAATTCCAACGTTACTTATATTTAGAGCATACCTTAGGATAACGGAATTAAATCTTTCTAATCCTATAATCAAACAAAAGGCTACTATAATTAAAAAAGTGATGAAAGAGATACGCAAAATCCAGGCAATTAGGAAGGTTAATAAAGTGCTACGCATCTAAAACGGCCTCGGCATCACATATGTTTATGATCTTTCCTTAAACGATCCGATACTTGTGTATAAGGAAAAGAAGGAATAGAGAGGACCTTATAAATTCCTTGATATTAAGAGCAAGACGGTTAAGGCTTTAATAGATAACAACTTGATACACACGTTTAGATCTACATTTGTGCGCCTATTTAAAATAGACAACTTTGGCGTCGAATAAGAAAAAGAAAAGCTGTTAGAGGATTTCTCATCAACACCAATAATTGTCCCAAATAAAGAGCTTCAAATGAATGATAAATCCGACTTGATCCCGAAACCCCACCGGCTTGTAATAGAAATCCCAAGAATTAAATAAATTGCGGACTTATTAACAATTAACGACGATTATAATGCCAAAGCATTCTTAATAGAAAAGGAAACAAGGGATCAAAACTTATTAATCAAACTTCGCGCTAAAGGCAAAATCACTACGCCAGGCAAGCCATTTTAACAATCCTGAAGAATAGAGTATAAATCCCTAATCACGAGAAATGTTTTTATCCCAGTTTATTAAAGCGATCTTAAGCTCAGGGGATAACGCATTTTTAAGTCTTGTATAGTAGATGAGGTCAAAGGAAAGGAAACGATAAAGCCGTATAAGAAATCAAGATTTGTTATCTAAGCCTTTAATGATAAAGGCAAGAAAAAAATATTAACTCAATTACCAACAATCTAACGAGTTAGCCAAAGGCTTATTATTTGCATGGCCGCAGCGATAAAACACTTGCAACACCTCTAGCACCTACCTAAACCAGATATGGTAATTAAAGATATCACGCAAGCTTACGTTCAAGCGTATACGAAGCTAATTTGGCAAGTCTTTATATGGCTACTAAAGGAGATCGCAAAAAAGTTTCTTAAAGGGATAATATTTATGGTAATACTTCTGCTATATAGCATACCAAAATCAGGAAACCATTAGTTTAACATATATTACAAGTATCACGTAAAGAATTTACAAATGAAAACTTCTACGTACAATTTATGCTTGCTTATTACGTTTATAAATAATCCTGAAATTAAGATTATCGGAATGTAAACAAATGATACCTTAATCTTAGGAAATACCAAGTTCTTAGCTAAGAAGCAGGTAGAAATTGACAAAGCCGGGTTTTTGATGAAGCCAGCACAAATCCTAAACCTCACCAGCTTGCTTATGTTTAATGGTTGCATAATAATTATGGATGGAGAAAGTCTTTATATGTCGCAGAAGAGTTAAGGGGCAAGAATTAAGTTGGTAAACATCGCAAGTAAAAATTACAAGCAAGCTTACATAAAGCAACGCGCTTGCAAGACATACTTGGCTACGATTTGCTAACTAAAAGCTGCCTTTGATTTTTCGGTGGCAGCACAACATTAAGATTTAATGGCAGAGGAGATCAAGGCTTTGAATGCACATTTGTAATAGCAAATGGATAACTTGGAGAGGGGTTTTTGATACGTTTTCATAAACTTGCAATCAGCTAAGGTTTATGTCTTTGTTGACGGATTTTTCGCCAACAATAAAGATTTGAATTCCCAAATCGGGTTTGTGTTAGTTATTGGCATCGAATTGGAGGGGGTTGCGGAGTTCATCTTGATTGGGAACATTATATATACGAGTTTAATGAAATGCAAAAAGGTAACTTGTATTATGCTTACTTTGGAGCTGTATATTATAATAGCAAAAGTTGATATGTTAATTACGTTGTCAAGCACTATTAATATAATAATTAATAAATTTGGAATCAAGCAATTGCCAATAGTTGTTTGTATCGATTCTTTTTTGCTTTACGAGTGTATCATTAAGCTTGGTATAATAAAGAAAAAACGTTTAATAATTGATATTATATTAATTCATTAATTATATGAACGTTAAGAATTTATAAAAATGCGATAGATTGATAGAGCAAGTAATCTTGCTAATGCAATGACGAAGGCTAACCCTAACAAGGCTTTGCAAGAGCTTATTAATACTAATAAGTTAAAAGTGAAAATGGAAGAATAAGTTTAGCGGCTTACTAATGCCGATTTGGATAAGTAGTAGGGGAGGTTCCTACGCTTGCTTATTTTCTTATGTTAGATTTTCTTATGTATTTCCTTGTAACACTTATTTACATGTTTCACATTTACATTTTTTATGAAAGTAAGAGTTAAAAGGTGATGAAGAAAACGATTTTCTATTTAGATTTTTACCTTTTGATTCAAAGCATTAATAAGGTAATTTTATAACAACATCCTAATAAGGACCTAGCCGCCGGTTTTATCATAAGGGGTTACTTCCATATAGGGGTATAAAGAAGATGCCGCCACAAAGAATTAACTTATGAAGCTAATTCGAAATAGGGTCTTAAGCATTGTCCTTATAAATGTCACCGGCCTTAAAGGCGGCGGCGGCGATGGCAACGACAGCTTTAGCGGGGATTTTTGCTTTAGCCTTTTTCTTATCATTATTCTTTTTCTTAATAGCGTTAATAGCTATAAAATGATTAGCGTTATTACGCTTCTTGATTTGTTTACTACCACTATTTTTTTTCTTTCGCTTCCCACTAGCCGGAAGCCGGGGGGGAGCCGGAGGGGTTGCGGCGGCAATAATAGCAGCGGCAGGCGTAACAGCAAAAAAAATCTGCTTCAACATTCCTTTCATCTTTTACAAAATTCTCATTTAGCAAAAAGTTCTATTTAGCAAAAAGAAATAAAGGGGAACTTATGGAATTGTCAGTCTCGAGGGCTGTGATGCGATAATGAAGAGTTTTGATTTCGCTCAAAAAAGCGGCATTAACATCCTCAAGGGTTTTCAGTTTAGCAGCTACGCTAATAAATTTGACATTGATGAGGGTTGTAGCAGCAGCGATGACATCTTTTTAGCTGCCAGCAAGAATTGCATTAATAAAAGCATTATATTTTAATGCAACGAAGTTTAGAAGCTATAGTAATTATCAGCACTGAATTTAAATTGGGGAGGTAGCGAATAGATTGCAAAGCAAAAAAGAAATTGGGAATACTTATTAAAATGCAACTTTCCTTCTTATCAACGCAATACAAGTAACGCTTAAACTTGACGTTGTTAAAATAATAATTGTAATTCATATTAATTTTAAGGGCGTTTACGCATCGCATGCATAGATAGCGGTACAAAGCAATAAAAGCTTCGGAAAGGATTGGTGCAAGCATTATATGTGTCAGCAAAAATTCCATATTATTAAGCCATTGTCTTTAACAAGAAATATTTACTTGTGAAGTGCTTGATTGATTTAATATGAATTATAAAAATCAAACAATTAGCAAAGATTTATTTTTAGCGGAAATTGAGCTTATGCTTACAAGTGTGGTTGTTATTGTTGTTGCTAAAGGAGAAATCAAAAATTCTGGAAGGGAAGGCGTTATATATACGATTCCTATAATAAGCAAACACGGAATTTTACCTGAATTGGGGGAATTGCGGGGTATTTGCCTAGTAATATTGTCCTTCGCTTAACATATCTTGCTATTATTATTTGCTGCTGCGGCATCATTTGCTTCCACCACATTACGATATCTTTACACCGCTATTAATGACGCATCAAGTTGTTATTTTTCTTCAATTGCACGATTGTTACAAAAGGAAATTATTGCGTTAAAGCTTCAAGGTTATTTGTTATTTTTCTTCCGTTATTCGGCATAATTATTCGCTTAAGGGCTGGAGGGGTACCGAGGGGTAATCGAATAACCTGTGGCCGCAATTTCTTCCGGGAGGAATGTGTTATTTCTTTTATATGATCTATTTTATGCTTAATCTGTTATTCTTATCTCACACTTTTTTATATTTTCATTTGATTGCTATATGTTGGAGTACGTTGTATTTCCAAAAGTAATTTTATCGGTGTTGGTTCACAGGACCCATACCGAGTGTTTGATATATCCACGCCAGAAGCTGGCCGGTAGCTGGAGGGGTTTTAGGGGGGTTACGGCTATGGGTATAAATCTTTTGCCTTCTTGCACTCCCTTAGCTAGATAACCTAAATATACTGAACCACTATTGCACTTGTTTTTGCTACTTTTACTGTCTTTGTGATATCACATACCGGTGCAAACCCACAGTTATAGTAATTATTAATATTGAACTTGAATTAGGGAGGTAGCGAATAGGTTGCAAGGCCAAAAAAAAATTAGGGATATTTATTAAAATGTAACTTTCTTTTTTATTAACGCAATATAAGTAGCGCTTGGATTTAACGTTGTTAAAGTGATAATCGTAGTTCATGTTGATCTTAAAAGCGTTCATATATCATATGCATAAATAGTGGTATAAGGCGATAAAAGCTTTGAAAAGAATTGATGTAAGCATTATTTATGTTAGCAAGGATTTATATCATTAAGTTATTGTTTTTGATAAGAAATATTTACTTGTGAAGTGCTTAATTGATTTGATATAGATTATGAAAATCAAGTAATTAGCGAAGATTTGTCTTTGGCGAAAATCAAGCTTATGCTTACAAATGTAGTTGTTGTTATTATTGCTAAAGGAGAAATCAAGAATTTTGAAAGAAAAGGCATTATATATACGATTTCTATAGCAAGCAAACGCGGAATCTTATCTAAATCGGGGAGGTTGCGAGGTATTTGCCTGATAATATTATCTCTCGCTTAGCATATTTTATTATTATTATTTGCTATTACAGCATTATTTACTTCCACTACATCACGATATTTTTGTAATGACATTAATAACGCATTAAGTTGTTATTTTTTTTAATTGCATGTTGTTATAAAAGGAAATCATTGCGTTGAAGCTTTAAGATCACTTATTGTTTTTTTGTTGTTTAGTATAATTATTCGCTTAAGAGCTGAAGGGATATTAAGGGGAAATCAGATAGCTTGCGATTGCAATTTTCTTTCGGAAAAAGTATATGATTTCTTTTATATAATTTGTTTTGTGCTTAATTTATTATTTTTCTCTTATATTCTTTTATATTTCCATTTAATCCCTACATGTTAAAATACGTTGTATTTCTAAAAGTAGTTTTGCTGGTGTTGGTTTACAAGACTTAAACCGAATGTTTAATGTATCCACGCTAAAAGCCGGCTAGTAGCCGAAGGGGTTTTAAGGGGGTTACAGCTACAAGTATAAATCTTTTGCCTTCTCGCATTCCCTTAATTAAATAATCTAAAATATATTAAATTACTATTGCACTTGTTTTTGCTACTTTTATTGTTTTTGTGATATCACATACTAGTGCAAACCCACATTTATAAAGGAGATAAGGCTGGTACATATATATATAGGAGGATTAGAGCGGTCATGTGATTAAGTGTCACGTGGATAGTACGGATAATTATAATAAAAATGGGAGTTAAGTGTAATTGAGGAATTCTAAAAGTATTAAGGCCAGAATACAGGAAAATGCGATTTAAACGGTCCGCACAAGTCGTCCATTTGAATTGCGGTAATCACTGAATGACTTATAACCGCCTGGGGCTGGGTGATTAACTTGTATGTACCTGCTTCATTTAATAAATAAATAAAAATTGGCGTAAGCGCAGGGGCGAGAATCTTTTATCTCTCCTATCACCACAGACTCATGTTACAAAGCCAAATGAGAACTTCTGTGCTATCTAGTCCTAATTGATGGTTTGTGAACCACAAGATCCTTCACTGATGCCAAATAAGCCCCCCTTACCATGTCAGCCAGCCTAATCAGATGAAACTGAGCGATTGGATTGCTCTTAACGGGACGCATTTGTTACGAATAGGCACCTTAGCTAATCCCAATGGCCAATTTCCTGCAATTATTATCCGAGATAACCGAAGCAGAGTCAGTTGATGTCGTAATAAATGTCCACCACTAGGAAGGTTCTACCTTGTTCTTCTACAAGTAGATCGGTCCTCTCGACATACGTCGATCTGTATAATAGCGCGAAGCGTGATAAGCTACTTTGCTAATTTAAATATTTTATCCTATTACGCCGTAAGCCATTCTGGTGAGCCGTAGAATTGATCTGGAAGGCAACACTCGTATTATTTACTGTTGGCTTGGCTCTGACAGTAAAACTAAGCGAGACAAAGTAAATACCCCCTTTGAGACTCGGCCACCATTAGTAGGATATAGTGATTTGACTTGGAAGACCACATCACAACACGATTCAGGTTGCTTGATAGTGCTATAGGACATCTAAAGTCAGTCTCGAGATGTCTATCTGCTAGCGTAGGAGTAAATTCATCAGTGGATAAGTTGTGCCAGTCATGTTGAGAGCATTGTTTCGTCCGTCGTCTCTACAATCCCAGGGCATTCACAGTGATCACACTGAGCATCAGGATTGAAATGGACGGCTGCGTTTATATTTGACACATAGCCTCAGTTTGTACCCCAAGAAGAAGACAGCGTGAGGTTGGCATCGTGTATGTGTGCTACAGAGACCGGCAGCCATATGTACACGGTACGGACGGATGAGACAAGACGAGAAATTCATTTCGAACAGTTTTCATGTAAATCAGTATATCATTTTACCTTTTTTGCAACACAAATTTGCCTACCGAGAGAAACATTTACGAGAAAAACGCCAATTGCTGATTCATAACTTCTGTGATGATAGTTTCAAGAGAAGCCCATTTGATGCCCAACTCTGTCTCAGCCCGAGTCGTATCGACCTTCGTGGGGTAATTTTCGGCAGCGGCAAGCTTGTACGGGACGCTGGAATAGTGCTTTTGCAGGATATCCACCACATCCTTCCAGGTATAAGGACGACCAGAAATCAAGTACCTGGAGCCAGATTTGATTTCTGGCTTCAGCGCTAGTACATGCGCATTTGCAACTAATCCAGACTTTAGCATATGTTTCTTGTCATTGTCTTATTCTGGAACAAGAAACAAAGGATCTGATGCCATAATCCCAGATCTTGGACTCTTTCAGGGCAGGAAGTTACGAACCATCACCGACGTACACCGAGAGCAGCGCACCGTCGCTCATAGCCCCGTTCATGATGCTGGAGAACAACAAGCCGTTCGTGCTACCTTCTAGGTCTTTGGCGGACTGTTGAATTAAGTTTTTCCCATACACGAGAGATGGGTGGATTGTGACGAGTGCAAATCCAGGCTTTTCCTTCTCCATGAAGTCCCAGCTTGCTTGGTTTGCAAGGAGCTTGGAGGCACTGTAGACTTTCATCGATGTGGCAAAATCATTCTCAGCTCTAAAATCACCCTTGGGATCCACAGACAGATCCCAATCGGTGTCCTCTGATGACTGGTTAGTCCCCAGTATTATTGAGGGGTTTGTGATACTCAGCATACCTTTGACTACTGCTCCGTCTGGTGCACCAGTAAGAGGCACCAGTGCAGCGATCGAAGAAGTGATGACCACTTTGGTAATTGTTGAGATCTTGGCGGCGTCTTTCAAGATACCAACAGTTCCCTGGACCGCAGGAGGGAAGATGTCTGCTGGGTTGGTCGATTTGGCAAGCGGAGAAGCCATATGAAGAACGTAGGTCACTCCTTCGAAAGCCTTGATGAAGGCACCTAGGTTGAACGGGAGTTAAAATCTGCTGCCTGAAGAGTGCTTGCGGAGAGAATGTCTTGGATACTCGAAGCAGGGGAGATCGAATTTTCCTTGATCTTTATTTACCTTCTGCGGTGATGTCGGGCACAACCACGAAATCAAAGTTCCCAGCATAAACAGAGAAGATGTCCTTCAGCTTGGAGATTTGTTCATCTTTGCGCACCGAGATCCTTAGGCGGTACCCTTCTTTCAGAACAGCGAGCGCGGTGGCGGCCCCAATGAAGCCGGTGGCTCCTGTGATGAAAACGAGTCCGGATGGCATCTTGCAGATATTGGTGAACGGAATAGGTCAATGGAAGGATATGTTTTTGCGTTAATGCAAAGCTAACAGCAACAGTACCTTTCCACTTCTACTTATATAGGAGTGGAACTTTCGGGTGCTGATGAATCAACCCTCATTTCTTGTATCTTTGCCTTTCATCGGCATTTCGTGGAGCAATACGGGTAACGCCGACCCGCAAAGTTGGTCTTGACTAAAGTTTGTTGCAGGGCAGCGGTGTACTTGCTTTGAATTTTGGTTGATAAGTAATCGTAAACTATGTTTTGCACTACTCCGACTCTAGTCCCTTATGCACTCACTGTATAGAGCTCGTGGTGTGGGCATAGCGGTAAAGATGTTGAACCGTGTCCGAGGAGCAACTTGAAAAGGATAATGCTTCTCTATTATGCCTATAAGTACCTGCCTTCCTGGCGGGGCTGTGAAGATATGTTCATAGAATAGAACAGAGAAATGGTCTTGACATTTCTATTCATATCCATACAGTAAATGTGGAGTCACATGTTACTGGCAACTTTCCAATCGAAATCCATGGTTGCATTCGTTCAGTATACCAGCCACCGCTCATGGCAATATATTCTCTAATGGGCCATTGACGCATTGTCACTCAGCTTTGCTGAGGTTCAGTCGAACACCTGAAAAGCTTACAGTGCTAGAAAGGCGGACTTGGCGGAACCTCTTGATTGCTCAGTAATCATTTCTGAACCATGCAGTACAATAGAACAGAGTCTTGACACTGCTTAAAAACCGATACCAACATTTTTGTTGTCCGTGAAGGGCGACATCGAATTTAAATCCTATCTGACTCACTTAATGCACTGGACAGAAACTTGTCAAGCAAGCTACATATCGTTGTTGTGAAAGTTCACTTGGAACTAACCTCAGGTGCGCAGCCTACCGAGCAGCAACCAAAAGTTGATACCACAAGCATCTCTTGATATACTCGGCTCTAGATTAAGCTCAGAGAAACCACGATCAAAGTCCGACCAAACATCGGCAGGTAATAGGTTCATTACTCATAGATCAGAGAACCATTGAAAATTATCCTACAGTCGCAGTATCCACCTGAATCGTACATCCTGCTACCAGAGGGGAAGTTATAGTACAAGCAAGACTTTTCATTTCACAGCTTTGATAGTAGGGCTTCGATATGCATTACCATATCTTCAAGGGGAACTTCTTTGCGCGATCCCAGCCTCCTACACTGAATCTCGCACACCTGCTCGCTTCTCCATTTTCTACCGACGACAACAATGACAGGATAGCCAACGAGATCCCCATCGTGCATTTTCCAAGAGAATGATTGTGACCGATCATCGAGAACGAGGTCAAGCGAGGGTCCAGACTTCGAAGAATTCTTGCGAAGCATGTCATACACCGACAATGCGGCTGCCTCATTCCCCTTACTCGGCACAACGAGCACTTCAAACGGAGCCATAACTCGCGGCCAGTTCAAGCCTTTGTCATCTGCCAATGTATCTGCTACAGCTCCGATAATACGAGATACGCCAATTCCGTGACATCCCATCTGCATCGGGATCTGTGTAGCGACGTTTTGTAGGTCTGCCGTCACAGCCTTTGATTGCTGGTCTACTGGGACTGCAACTGTTGCTGCTAACGGCTCACTGTACCTTGTGCCGAGATGAAAAGTATGGCCAAGTTCAATAGCCCTCTGGACTTTCAACGAGCCGCCTGAACAGCGAGGGCATGAATCGCCTTCTTTGATACGAAGAAGGTTGAGTTGCTGCTGAGTTGACGGATCTTGAAGGACCACTTCCACAACTCCATTCCCCTGTGATGATTTGTGTAGCATATCTGAAAAGAACGGTAGGCGAGCGTCTTGTCGTTCGATAGCTTGTCCTATCGAGAGAGGGACTCTAGAGTCCACAAGGTTCACAAGCTTTCGAGGACGAGGTTCTATTGAAACCTCCGATGTTTCTGCCTGCTGAGGATCCATCCACAGCGACAACGGATCGTCAATAGACGGATCAAAATATGGCAATATCGCCTTGACGGCATGCGTGTTGATCTCGTGCTCATTGGGCGAATGATTTGGTGAGGATTTAGGAGATAGATACCAAACATTGATTAGGGTGAGTCGATCTCGAGAGATACCGTGCCACACCGAGACCTCTTTCAACGACATGAAATCTTTCTCAATTGCTTGATGCTGGTGCGGGATGATTGGACTTTCTGCCAATTCCTCGTTGGCAACGTAATCACAGGCAGAGCAGCTGATGATGTGATCCTCTCCTTTGGGGGTTGGGAAGTGAAACTCGTGGCTCAGATTCCCGCCCATCTCACCCGAATCTGCCTCTGCAACTAGATACGGAAGCTTGAGCTCATCAAAAAGACGGGCGTATACTGCTCGAACTTCGTGATATGTTGCCATTGCAAGGGGCGAGCTGTAATCGAAGGTGTAAAGATCTTTCATGATGAATTCTCGAGAACGGAGAAGACCATGCCTCGGTCTCAATTCATCACGGTACTTTCGGGCTTCATATGGTCAGACTCGAGCACCATTGCGACGGCAGCTACTTACATATCTGGTAGAGCCGGACTGGGAGCTCCTTGTACGATTTTACGGTACTCGAGACCAGTGTTGTGATTTCCTCTTCATGCGTGGGCGAGAGGAGATACTTCGCATCTTTCCTGTCCGAGAAATGAAAGAGCTAGGCTTGTCAGATTGGAAGAGCAGGTCAGGTCAGAAGGGTATATCACTTCTGGGCTGGCTTTTTTCAAGCGGCCACTTTTGGCCCACAGTTCCTCTGATGAAATTGATGACAACGCGAGTTTCGAAGCACCTGGCCAGATTGTCAACATAATTCAGTCGACCAAAGACAGACATGTTACCCAATTGGAACATATACTTATCAATAAGAGCCTCCAACTTGTCTTGCACCCTGCGCCCTAAAGGCAGCATATGAAAGATTCCGGGATGTGCCTACTCAGTCAGTATCTGTACCATCATAAGACGGAACGGAATCTGACCTGGCGCAAGAACCCAGCTCGCATGAGCTTCGCGTGAGAATCTGAAATTGGTTAGAGCTCGTCGAAATTGGTGCAATGATCAGCGAAAACAACCTTCTGTGGCAGGCGCTGCGATTCCACCCGTTGGCAGCCATAACCTCGACAGTCGTGCGCGGCCGTCAACCTGAGAAGATTAAACAATCACGTGATACACAGAAGGAGTTGGAAGACTAACCGTGGCCTCACATGCCGGTAGTGTAGAAATGAAGCGTGCAGAAGGAGAAAGGAATGATGCAGGCCGTCGCAACGAGCGGTGGCTACAAAGACAGACCATCTGCAAAGAGGAAAGAGACACCATCGCCACCGACAAGAAGAGAAGAGAAGAGCAGGTAGGTAGTTGGGTAGGTGATGATGAGTGGAGGAGTCTTGTATGTGAGAAGCGACAAATCCACTCCTACCTAGGTACGAAGGGGAAGCGGACAGCAGAGCAGTGGTAAGGTACTGTGAGTGATGGGGGCGCTCTCTAACGCCTCAAAGCTATGGTTAGTAACGAGTAACCTACCTAGGTAGGGTAGGTAAGGTACGGTGTTGCCCTGGGACTCCTGCACCTTCACCCTCACCCTCGCAAAGTCATGCGTAATGGCGATTGCTGGTTCTGCCTTAAGGTTGTCGAAACGGCTTGGCTTGAGAGAGGTGCGGGAAAGGGGGTAAGTCAACAATGAAGTATGAATACCGGCACGAGTAAATTTTCGGGATACGAGTAGAAGCGGCTACCGAAGCTACCAAGTACGGAGGTAGGTACTGAGCCCGAGCGTTCTACAGTAATTTACCTCCCCTCGGCTCCCCTGCCCTGCTCCCCTCCGTACCTGGAGTGAGTACAGTGGCCGGCCGCTCTGGCACCTTGGCTAGGCTAGGCAAGGCTAGCTACCTAGGTACAGCCTGTGGCCGCTTCACAATGGAATCTTAGTGTACTGTACCTTAGGTTGCCTAGTCGCTTATCTACAGGCTCGCTTGTGATAAGATATACCTAGAGAAGGGAAAAAAAAATCCATCGTTCGACTGACGGCGACCGACTGTGAAACTCAACCTACCCACTTCACACTTTACACCCAGAGCTGCCATTCCCTCCTTCCACAAGCCATGGCCCGAAAGAACAAGAAGCCGGCCGGGGCCAATGGGCCGACAGAGACATCCATCTCGACGAGCGACGATTTCGCATCCTTCGACGAGCGAGCTTTGTCCGCCTTGACTGCGAAAATTGAGAAAGAATTTGGACATAGCAAGTCGAAGTCGAAATCCGAAGAGAAGGCGAAACCCTCCAAGACCAATCTTAGCCACAAGAAAGAGAAAGTAGATGCGAAGCCAAAGAACAAGGATATCAATGGCGCAAGCAAGGCTTCTGAGCTTGTGCGTGGAACGAAGAGAGATGCAACTGGAAAAGCCAAAGTTGCAGCCAAGCCCAATTCAAGGAGTGAAGACAAGCCAAGGAAGTCGCAGGGGAGTAAAGGCAAAGATGAAAGAGCAATCCTACTCGAGGAGATCTTGGCACTCGGCGGCACCGAGGAGGATTTGGACCTGGTAGCCGACGCTGTGTCCGACGAGGACGATGAGGCGGCGAGCAATATGAGCCCCCCCGACAAATTGTTTCGGAAAGATCTAGCTACTTTCGTCGCTGGACTAGGCATTGAAGGCCAAGTGCAAGGAGACTCTGATTCCAACATCGAAGAGGAAGTTGATGATGGCTGGGAAGAGGCCTCGGGCTCAGGCTCGTTTGATGACGCTTCCCAGGAAGAAGAAATCTCGGATTTGCCAACGAAGAAGGCAAAACTATCTTCTAGTGAAGCCCAAGAGTCAAGTAATCCTAACCGTCTTGTCAGTATTTTCTCCTCGTCAAACACTGGTCTGACTGACATTCAATAGTTGTTCGAAGCACGACCTGACTGGCACGCTGCTCCACTACCCGTTCTCCCAAGCCCTGATACGCAAAACCCTTCCCGCTACCACAATGCCATATCGAGTTTAAAGAGTTACGCAAAAAGTCTTCTAGAAGCCGATAGCAAGCTATATGCCTCTAAGCATCTTTCTTCGTCATCGTCGCATCGATTCTTGTCAACGATCATGGCATCGGGTACCCTTTCTGATAAGGTCTCAGCTTTGACATTGGTCGTCCAGGAATCTCCAGTACATACTACAAAGTCTTTCGAAAGTCTCCTGACACTTGCAAAGAAGAACAGCCGTGGGCAGGCTGTGTCTGCACTGGGCGCACTAAAGGACTTGCTTGGAGTGGGAGTTGTTTTGCCAGCCGACAGACGTCTGCGATCCTTTGCTGGGCAACCTGGACTTATGGGCACCCTGCAGGAAGACACTATCACATCTTGGACTACCGGAGAACAGCTGCCGGGAAACATTACAAAAGCCCACTTAATTTCGTGGGCGTATGAGGACTGGCTGAAGGATATGTACTTTGACATGCTTAAGGTATTAGAAGGCTGGTGCAATGACGAAGTAGAATATGCACGCCTTCAGGCTGTAACCTTTGTCTATGAGCTCCTCAAGGAGAAGCCCGAGCAAGAAGCCAACCTACTTCGGCTCCTGGTCAACAAACTTGGAGACCCTGACAAAAAGATCGCCTCGCGAACCTCATATTTACTGCTCCAACTACAGACTTCTCATCCTTTAATGAAGCCCATCATTGTACGATCAATTGAAAGCGAGCTTATCCTGCGTCCCGGTCAGAGTTCGCATGCCAAGTATTATGCGATCAATACGCTGAACCAGACAATTCTGAGCGGTAAGGAGGAAGAGGTTGCTAAAATGCTTCTTGGTATATACTTTGAGTTGTTTGTGACACTCCTGAAGAAGCCGGAACCGAAGGCAGTTGTCGGGCCCCCAATCAATCGCAAGGGCCAGGTGCAGGGAGGGGGAGCTCCAATGGGGAAGAAAGCGAAAGCGAAGGCCGAGAAGGAAGAGGAAGCCAAATTAACAAGCGAGGAGACAACAGAAAAGATGATTTCGGCTGTCTTAACAGGTGTCAACCGCGCATTTCCGTTCTCGAAGTCGGACGACGGCAGGTAAGTGACAAACATGGAGGCTCTTGATTTCCGCTAATTGATGTCCCCAGTCTAGAGAAACATATGGATACGCTTTTTAAAATCACTCACTCGTCCAACTTCAACACAAGTGTTCAGGCTCTAATGTTAATTGAGCAACTTGCTACGTCCAAACACCTTGCAGTGGACAGGTTCTATCGCACGCTGTACGAATCGCTCCTTGACCCACGACTTGTCACCTCATCGAAACACGCACTATACCTCAACCTTCTTTTCCGGGCTCTGAGGGCTGATCTCAACATCAAGCGTGTCAAAGCATTTGTCAAGAGGATGCTACAGATCGTTACACTTCACCAACCCCCATTTATTTGTGGTGTTCTTTTCCTGTTAAGAGAGCTGGAGGCAACCTTCCCTGGCTTGAAGTCTCTCCTCAGTGATGCAGAGGAAAGCGAAGAAGCAGATGAGGAGGTATTTCGTGATGCTCCCGAGGACGAGACCGAGCTGGAGGTGAAAGCTCAGAACGCCCAACCGAGGCCATCGGTACAGTATGATGGCAGGAAGCGAGATCCGGAATACAGCAATGCGGAGAAAAGTTGCTTGTGGGAGTTGGTGAGTTCGCTTCTTGCACTATCTCACCTGTGACTTATCCCTGCTTAGGTTCCTTTCCTTGTGCATTTCCATCCATCGGTGTCATTGTTCGCTGCCCGTCTATTGAACGACGAGAAGATGCCACCGAAGCCCGATCTGGTATCTCATACCCTCACCAACTTTCTAGATAGGTTTGTGTATAGAAATGCGAAAGCATCCGCTGGAGGAGCCAAAGGTGGCTCCATCATGCAACCACTGTCAGGTGGCGATAGCAAGGGGATCCTCCTTTCCTCGAAATCAGCCAACAGGATACAACAGCCGGTCAATACGGAGGGATTCTGGAAGAAGAAGGTGGAGGACGTTGCTGTTGATGAGGTGTTCTTCCACAAGTACTTCAATCAGATTGGAAAGTCAAAGCCGGTTTCTGGAAAGAGCAAGACGCCTGCAAGGTCGAGCCGAGATTCTGGTGACGAAGAGGACCAGGAGGAAGATGAGATCTGGCAAGCCCTTGTTGAGTCGAGACCTGAGGTTGAAGGCGACGAAGACTCCGAGATGGATATGCTGGATCTCGACGACTCTGATGCAGAATCAGATATGGACGACGTGGAAGTTAACTTGGAAAGCGACGATGATGAAGACATTGTGGCTCAGCTTACCGAGTCAGATGCTTCTGTGGACGAACTTGACGATGCTAGCGAGAGCGATGCCGGATTAGTAATCGATGAGCTCTTTGAAAAAGAGCTAGAGACCGATCAGCACAATGGGACCGAGAAGGGTGGAGAGACCAGCAGGCAACGGAAGAAGAAGTTCAAGAGTTTGCCAACTTTTGCATCTGCTGAGGATTATGCAGAAATGTTGGACAATGATGAAGATGAGGATTTGTGAGGATCAGGCTGACTATGAGGTTTGGGCAATATTTGGTGAGCCAAATAGTTCAATGTCAAATTTGACTAGCGTTGCAAGATACTCCCAAAATCGCCAAGCAATATATTTTTATCAAGTAAGCGGAGAAAAATCAATCATTGCCAAAGCAGATACAGGTCGCAGTATAGTTAATGCTTGCTTACGTATCAAACCACTCGAGAGGATCGTTCTGGAAGAAGACAGCCCGGAAAACTTTATCTCCATCTGGCTTCTCGATCTCCTCCATATGAATGCAATGAAGCTTTGCCGTCTCTGCTTCGCCTGGAATGAATGCTCTAAACATGAAGTAGCAGTCACTTCCCCTACCAGATCCTACGTTAGCTCGGGAAGCAAGGCTAACAAAGGGCGACGAACTTCTCAGGATATGCATGTGATGGATCACTGTCTGGCAGGAGAACCTTTCCAAGCAAGTGCAAACCATAGGCTGATTGCGCAACTCGGACTTCCTTCAGGTCGTCAGCTAACGACGTGTTAGTAGAGGGCCACGAGAGTCGACTCGTGATTCCCGTATTACTTACAAGAGAAGTTGGTGAGCTGTTCATTCGATAGATTCTTCACAGCAGCGAAGTACTCAGGCTCATGTTCTGAGCAAATTAAGTATGAATGTGGTTACAGGAGGTTCAGCACTTACTATCTGTCTCGTGACGAAGGTGCTGGAGAGTTTTCTTCAGGTCCACCTCAATCTCGTTGAAAGCCTTGATGGAGTCCTCCCTGTACAGGCGTCAGCATCACTTCCCATCAAGCCAACTTTTAAGCAGTACTTGGGAGGATGAGGCAGGCCCAATGTTACGGTATCAGCAGTCGCCATTTTTAAAGTTGTTGAGTTGAGGTATGTTATAGAATTTGTGAAGCGAAGCTATATCTTGGCAGATTGGCAGATTGGGAGCCGATCTTGGATGTGGTAAGAGTCTTTTAGATGACAAGTTAGTGGGAAGAGTGAATGACCTGGGAGCTCTGGCGGTCTTATATCACCTGTCGGCATGCCCTGGCGAGCCTGGCCAGTCACGATCCTCAGAGCGGGGAAGCAAGGCCACTGCATGATCTACGGATGTCCGCTCGATGCGTTTGGAGTCTCATGCTTGATGATTGGATATGATCAGCCACAATTGGCCTATGTCAGCCTTTGGGTATCATACTGCTTTGCATGGAAGACAGCCTGGCATGTCTCCAAATAAGCAGCTGACTGGCGTGTTGTGCCATTTTGAAAGTGGTATGATGTTTCAAGACTACAGTACAAATTCACATTGATTTTCATGCTTCCATGAAAACGCCAGTGTAAATACCCACTGCAGTTAAAATGGCGATGGCTTCGAGTTGGTGTCAGATGTGTAAATACAGGTTTCGAAAAGACAAGGAGTTAAAGATGGTACGTATGCACCCCTGAATTTACGACAAGGATTCAAGCAGGAAGCCGTCGGATGACGTCGGCTAAGGGTCGCAGGGCAGAGAGAGATAAGGACATGGAGAAAGTAGAACAGAGTTGTATTTGTCTCGACTCGGATAGAAGTCAGGGAAGAAAAATCGTGTAGTCAACAGTTACGGCAAGTGATGACCATGGAGGTTGGAAACTGACGAACAAGCTAAGGAGAAGCCTTAGCGAGGGACCAAAACAAGCTCTCAACACTTTTACCTACCGCTGATAATACTTGAAATCCGAAGTGGGTACAAACCCCCAAAAACGAGAGTGCTAGCATATGAATGACCGGTTGGCACGGAATATTATAGTTCCATGAGGGTATTCCTGGATTTTACATTTATGGATATTCCAGTTCTACCTATCTACGTGTACTTCGTTCGGATTCTGTGCTGAGCAAGAAAGTGGCAGCCACGCGGCCAGAGTGCGTGAAGAAGGTACCAACTAAGCAGATACGTTACAATAGTTACCTAGTACCTAGTTATGGTTGGAATTTGACCCCATAGACGCTCAGCTATCTCGTCGTTACTACCTACATAGATACTCGAGAAAAATGGCGTGATTCACGTGACGTGGTGGGGGATCGGCGGACAAGTCTCGATTTTTATCTTCATTAGCAGAACAATTGTACGCAAGAAAATTAGCGGTACACCTTCAATTTAACATCTCCACATACTTCGCATTGGAACTATCAATTTGAACCTGGGTTTTAAAGCCGCAGCAATTTACAATGGCGACGTAAATCCCCCTCTGCTTTAAACGTCCACCCCACCAACCCCGCTATCATTGAAATAAGAAATTGACAAGATCAATAGGAACATTACCTGGCATCCGTCGCTCTCACGACACGAACGTAATGAGCTTCGAAAGCAACGCGGATTTACAATCTGGTTCACTGGTCTCTCTGCCTCCGGGAAATCAACGGTTGCCACAGCTCTCGAACAGCATCTTCTCCATCTGAACCTTGCCGCGTATCGTCTGGATGGAGACAATGTACGATTTGGGCTGAACAAGGACTTGGGGTTCTCCGAGAAAGACCGAAACGAGAATATCCGAAGAATCGCAGAGGTTAGTAAGCTCTGGAAACTCCTCAGGTCTTTTATTAAATAGCTGGGTAATTAGGTTGCGAAGCTGTTTGCCGATTCGTCTACCATCGCGCTCACATCCTTCATCTCTCCATACATCGCAGACCGAAAGATCGCTCGAGACCTACATACATCTGCAAGTCAAGGAGGAGACGATGCGATTCCTTTCATTGAGGTTTTCGTCGACATTCCCGTCGAAGTCGCGGAGAAGAGAGATCCCAAGGGTCTGTACAAGAAGGCTCGTGCTGGAGAGATCCCCAACTTTACTGGTATTTCCGCACCATATGAGAAGCCGGAGAACCCAGAGATACATATCAAGACGGATGAACTGTCAATTGAGGAGTGCGTCGTTAGAATTGTCGAATACTTGCAGGCACAGAAGCTGCTTCCGTAGAGAATTGACAATCCATGACAACACATTCGCATGCTTTTTGGGGTCTCTGGTACGACATTACAGTGCTCCAACCCAATGCGCCAATAGGGATTAAAAGTGCTCCCTTTTCCTTTCTATACAATCTCAAAGTCGTAATAAACATAGGCTGTGTACTCAGTGCCCTCGCCTCCCTGACCTCCAACTCCAGCTGCGGCCATTTCTGACGATAGCGCCGAGTCATCCTTTGTAACCTTCCCCTTCTTATCCCGCCCGAACGCGTTGCCCCCTAGATACGAGTAGGTGGAGTCCAGTGCAGTCTTCGCTTTCTTGGCTGATTTTGAATTTGCCTGTCAACAATTAGCTCTACTCTTTTTGGGATCAAGTTTGAAGAACATACCTTGATCAGACCGCAGACGAAATCAAGTGGTAGTCCATAGCGCAAGACCGTCTCAACAAAGACCCGAAGCGTCAGAACATGAATCCATATCATAACAGCTTCACTCCAACCCGTTCGTCCAAGTCGGAGTGCCTCCCCCCAAACTTTACGCTCGTCCTTGCTCACTTTCTCAATCTCCTTGCGCTCCTCCTCCTTTCCCCCCTCGATATATTTGTAGTCTCTGGGTGTCCATTTCATCTCTCTGCACTTATGCTGGAACTCTGCACTATGCTTCTTGAATGTTGTGACTGCAAAGAGAACGAATTCATCATCCTTGGTAATTTCGTAAGCAGACCGGGGGACGACCATTGGCGACAAAGTCTCGTAGCTCTTCAGGAAGTCTTTCTTGGAATTGTGTGGGACAACAACGAGGTGGGTTTCGATGTATTCGGACTCGTGAATAAGTAACTTGGGGTCAACCACTGGAGTAAGGGACTTGGTAGAGAGATTTCCGCTGCTTCGGTTAGCAATAGATTCTCAGAAATTCGGATCTTTCGAGGCTTACGTTTGTTTCCGTTGGAGTGTCGTGAGGTTCGTTTTGACTTGCGTATACTGGGTAGTCTTACTTTTTACGTCGTTGTCGATGCTAGCAAGCTCCTATAAGGTGTTTGTAAGCTGTAGTATTTTCCCGTGCGATACTGCTGTACATACCTTCTGCAAAGAGTCGATGAGCTCTGCCAGCGGTTTATCCGCACGATACTTGACTTTGTTCCAATTGAAGGTTCGTAGGTATTGATCTGCAGGCTCTGCGACATCACGTTAGATGTCAAACGCCGGGGCGGAGGTTCACCACGCAAACATACTATCATTGACGGTTTTCTGCTGGGCAATCTTGTCCTCATCACCTTCGAGCAAGCTCTTGAGAGAATCTCCCATTTTAGCCACCACACCTTCACATGCATTCTCTAGCTTCGCCAGATCATCTGCTTGTTGAACCAGAGCATCGAGAGTTCCAATCTTGAACTCGGGGATCTTGAAAGGCAGCACGGCAATACTATCTCCCGATACTGTCGAACGTAGCGCCGTAAAAGCCTCCTCCTTATCACTGGACGGTGAAATGGACGTAGGCAAAGACACCAGCATGTATTTCGTAGGGCCCGACATCGTGTGTGTTGACGACGTCCCTTGCTGCTGCTCGGGCGATTGAACAGGGAAAACGCCTGAAGAGTGCTCAGTCAACGTCTCCTCGTCTGCGGCGGGACAAGAGATCGTAAGTATATTCCGCCAGATGTGGTTATAACAGTATGTTGGGGGTGCTGTGAGAATGGCGCAGGCACGAAGGCGGGCAGCTGGAGCTCGAAGCTTCCCTGGGATGTGAAGCTCTTATCGGGCACGTGAGACCTCTGGTAAAACCTAATTTCTACCTCACTCGATATGCCGCACTCTTTCATCATTCACTGATCGAGGATTTGAATCAAATGAACCATTCTCTCGCGAAAAATGTTTCTATCTTTAAATAATGAATCATCTGGGCATTTAATCGAACCTTCCAATAATCTAATGCTCGATGACTCTCCACCTGGTCTGTATGTCAGCCATTGCTTGGATCTCAAGTATCATACTGGTCGATATGCCTTTCGTCGTGTCGATCCTACATGCATCAATGCACAGGAAAATTAATTTCATGTTCTATTCGTTCCTTTCGTTACAATGACGTCGCTACACTACTCGAGGATGGAGGATGGAGGATGGATGTAACCTGTGTGCAGATGCTGTAAGGTAGGTCGCGAGTATCAACTTTACATGAATGTTTTGCTTGCTTGAAGTTTATTGCTTTTTGCTTGAAGTATTGCTGTTTATAGTAAAATTGCTTGATCTTCATTCCATCAAATCCCATTTCCTGAGTGTGATAGTCTTGCAACTCCCTTATTGTTTTCTTTCGCTTCTGCCGAGCTTAATTTGACTTCCATCATTGGCCCATTGGGCCTAATGGGCTATGAAACACTCCGGGCAAATCTCTAAGTAGGACTACGTAAAATTCTATAAGTTCCTGAGCAATAGTCTCCAATGAAACTGTCTAGTCGCTGGGTGTACTTGCAGTCAACGACGTGGGAGCCGCAACATTGCTATGTGTAACCCATACCCACATCTTGACAGCTACGCACAATTTAAGACGCCAGCACCAGGTTTCGAGATATGGGGAAAGCTCAGAATTCTCTCGGAGGAACTCAGTTGAATTTCTGTCTCGAAAATCGTCATCATAAACCTCTCTCTCCCAAGCTGTGCTTGTGAAAGCCGGCACGGGGAAAAATAATAGTGAGCACTTCCGCTGCAAGAGTTTTGTCTGGCAAGTACACCAACACTATAATCGAACGCGATACTCTTACCAATAGGATAAACCAAGCGGCCACACATGTACTGCCCTTTTCTGCTGTCGGAATCAGTATATCCGCATGTTCCATTCACCTTGGTACGTGATGGGGCTCCAGCTGGAGGGAGACCCGAGTAATCTCCATTATTCAGCCACTCGATTCAAGAATATGTTATAATAAGAATGTGGGCTGGATTCACCCAGTAGGATGCATGACACTATCTACTCTTGTTTAAATCTTTCTGTTCCTTGTCATCGGCTTTCTTGCAAGTGTATTACATATACCCAAGTGAAGGGAAGCGACGAGTAACAGCTGGAAATAACACGTACGATGGTTTCCAGTAGGGACAATAGAAGCTGGACAAGCCGGGATCGAGTCATTACTTGCTTGGAGTTCGCTTCTGGGCTGAATACAACGCGTTCACTTCTGCACTACGATATGATGCGAATCCCCTTCACCTGTGCTTCCCGCTTGCTGAACCACATCCTCAATTCATATCCAAGGGCTTCTTCCACTTCATCCCCCGCATATCGCATCTTTTGCTCTCAACTCCAACGACATCAATCATTGCTCAGTCGAGCTTTATACACTCACAATGGATGTCAAAATGGAGTATTTAAACAAACTCCTCCTTAATCCTCTCATTGGACTGGCCATGTCCCGATCGCTGTCCTGCCCCCCCCCCCGCGGAAAGACCAACTCGGTTTCTGACACCCATATCACTTTGGCAATCAAACAGACCGTATCCTGCCCTGGATCGCCGGTTCGTATTGAGTCTGGGGAGAAGTGGGCCGACGAAGTTGGCGGGACCGTCACTGAAGGCAAGCACCTGTGTTTCCCATACCCATGATGAAAGACGCTCTCTAACTTCTGGTAGTCTATATCGACAAGACCTTCGGCATCACCTGGCGCCGCCGGGAGTTCGAGAAGTCTGAACGCGAGACTGAGCCCCAGCGCCGCGAAACCGCAGGCCAATGCAATGGCTCGCTTTATGGTCACCTGAATCCACAGTACCATCGCGCCACACCAGCAAGCCTTAGGTCGCAGCACTCCGTCGAGAATGGTGCTATGTCCTCAATCAGCCCTAACGGTACCTACGACAATGAGGTTGGCTACGCATGCGGGTTCTGGGGTAATAGCGATTGCATGTATGCCCACCGTTGCCTCCAAGCTCCCGAACCCACCAAGAAGCCTTTCACACCATCCCCACCTTCTGGTCACTCGCATGGCCCAGTCGCCTCCGCCGCCGTCACTCCTTTGCCAGCTTACGAGTACCCCATGATGAATCTCGTTCGTGTGTGCGCACGGGCGAAAAGGATTGATGCCCAGGAGGCTGTCACTGGCGTGCCAAAGAGAACTACTCGATTCGGAGAGGAGGTTTTAGGAGAACTCTATGTTCCTCGTCATCAGGTATGTATCATACTTATTCTTGCTTGAGCATCAGCGTCCAGGTAACGCGTCTCGGAATCGAATGGAATCAAGCTTTTGCTAATATGCTCATCTAGCATGCGGTTGCTATCAGTCTGGTAGATATTCACACCGATCCCATCAGAGTACTGGAGAAGAAGAAGGATTCTAGGAACGTCAGCTACAAGCAAGCCGGCGAGAACATGCCAGCTATCGCCATTGAGGTCACTGAAATGGCCGAAACCGAGAACAAGAATGCGGAAAATGCCTCCCGCCAAACGTCTTCCGAAAACAGGCCTATCACTGCACCCATCGTGCCAGGCGACTCCCTCATCACTCGCCAAATTAAGACATACGGTATTCCAGTCGATCCACTCGCAGCTCCAGCTATCGCTCCAGCCCTGCCAGTTGCTCCCCTCGCCCCTCGTCGTCCGAAGATTCTTGCTCCAAATGGATACCGTGTCACTCACACAGAGCCGAAGGTTGTTGCCAAAAGATGTTCCAGGAACAAAATTGTCTCCAAGGAGAATGGCAACAACAAGGCTACAGGTGAGAAGAGTATGCAGCCCCCACCAAGAATTCCAGCGCTTCAGTACCACTGACCATAATCCACAGAGCTTTGTAAGACTGTCACGCAGTCCCTTCCCGCAGAGCGAAAGGAGGAACAATACGAGAAAAATGGTGAGCTTTGCACAGCCTCCCGATGTCCTCCTCAATTCCGTGATATTGACATGATGCTAGCCTCGCGCAAATATTCTGACCCTACAATGAAGACGAAGATCCCAACCACCGTCATCGAGGTCGAAGAAGTTGAGATCGTTGCTTAGGCACTCACGGAGTAGCAGAGTTCCGAACCACATCAGTAGAGGAAGTACGACCCTTTCTGTAGTTTGGGGAATGGATATTACGGTTCTGGCAACAGAAGGTTGGCGTTTCGGAAGGCATTGAATCCTTTTTTTTTTGAGATAGGATCGGTTTATACCCACATAATAGACAAGCTGGCATTGATGGTCATGCATGGTACTCTATTGAGAAGCAGGAAGGGAATGGATAATACCAGACGCCTCGTGCAACATGTGGCAGCTGTCACTGCTCATGACCTTCTTCGATACGTTCGGAAAAAAAGCAGGGAGGACTTGTGATCTGCCTGGGTTATGTAGCAGCACTCAACTGAAACTTAAGTCTGAGATACAGAAATTTCCCGAGCTCTTTTTACCAGCTTGTTCACGTGCTTGTGTCGGGTGGCTTAAGCTGTTGACCAGCTGTCTCGTCCTAGGGCTCCTATGCAAACGCGAAGGGGCATCCAGCTGGTCTTTCGGTCATCAATTTTTCTTCCCATATCCTAGTCTCTTCCAGTCCTCGATTCTTCATGATTTTCGGTCCCACCTCCTCGATCTTGTAGCCCTCAGGAATATAGAAATCACCCTTCGATCCGGGTCTGTCCCCGCCAGCAAGCCACACAAATAGACCTTCTGGACCCCAGCGGTTGAGAAAGCCAGGTTTATCTACACGAGAGTCAATAGGATTAGCCTCTCAGCCTGGTACATGGGTGTCAAAACCCAACTGGGTTTGATCGAGCAACGGGATAGAGAAAGCCGGTAGAATACAAGAAAAAACACTCACTGTAAAATGGATGAGCCACATATCTGTTGGTATGAAGTCGGCCGGTCTTCGGGTCAGGATGGTCACTGACTTCCCGTACCCTCATAAAGGCAGGTCTAGGGAGTGCCAAATATCGTACTAAAAAGCGACGAAGTTCGAATATGGCATCAGCAAATTTGAAGTAAGCAGGTGACGGAGTCGAGTGCCTGAATGTCAAGTCAGCGCGAGATGTTGGCAGCATTTCAATTGCCTAGATAGAGAAAGCGAAAGCCAACTAACATCATGGCAGCTCTCAGGCGATCACCCATCATTACACCAACCATATGAGAGCCGGCAGCTCTAAGTCGATATGGGACATAGAACAGGAGAAGGGGGATCAGCTCGTCCACAGTGATCTTGTTTGTTTTTGCGGGCACCATGAACTTGACCTCGTAGTTAGTCGCCCATGCTTTGATGTCCTTGTAGAATTCTAGGCCATCAGGCCACCCAATCCGTGCAAGATAGCCAGTGTACTGTATCCCCATGGCATCTCCGATTGATTTCCAGAATGTAGCGATGGCGCATATTTCTAGATCATTCATGCTTCTCCATTCGTACTTCTCGACCCAGCTAATAGGTTCTGTGATGAATACACTCAACGTGTAGAGCAGATCTTCATTTGAAATCTTACCAGCTTTCTGGACGCATCTAGTTAGCAAGCCATATCCTATTCCATGGAGGAGCCTTGGTCTCGAGACATGGACCACGGGCAGTGAAAGTGGTGAACAGGCCGAGAGGCTCACCTGGTACCGACTGTGGATATAGTTCATCCGAGCAATGGCTTTGATAACACGCTCTGACTTTGGGTGATGGCTTGCGAACTCTTGGATAAGAACGGTAGTGTCCGCATACCTCTTGCCGGCTGTTTCTGGAGTACTAAATTCCTTGGTGGAGCAAAGCAGTCCAGAAATCGTAGGAATACCATAAGTCTGGTAAGGAAGTCAGGATACTAGACGATAATCATGGTTAATTAATGGGTACTTACTTTGAACAACGCAAACCTGCAGGGGCATATATCAGTAAGGTCCTTAACTCGAGCCGATCGAGAAGCGAAGTAGAATCGAACACTACTATGTAGAGAAATATGAAAGAGAACCTACTGGACACTTGTGTAGTAAATCTTGGGAAACTCAAGCTCAGCTAACTGGCCCATGATAGCCTGTGCCTCCACGTTGGTCATACGAGCCAAGGACTTCCGACCTGTAAATTTGTACTTCTTGAGCATGGCATTTCGGCGACTGAATCTGAAGGCTGAACAAAGCATGATATAGAACAGAAAGCTAGAAATGACATATGAAGTCCGGAGGACGTATCTGGCGGCAGACGAGGTCTCCACGTAAGGTGTTGTAGTGTAAGGCATCTTGAACGAGTCCCCTATCCCGGGAGGTGTACGTAGATGATGCGATTATGGGACGCCGGCTTCTTTATACTTTAGGTTACCGAAAGGCACGGCTGTGAGTTCCTGGCAAGCGAAAGTCGAAATTGTTCGGAGTCAACAAATAGTACGCATAAGAGAGCGCCGGCGCGGTGCTCTGGGGCAAGCGTTTCCTTGTCGTGCACCCGAATAAGTGGGCGGAAAGTTGCCGGCAGGGACAACCAAGAGAAAAGACGAGGTTCCTAAATGAAGCCGAGTTTAGGAAGAGGTCTTATTCGAGACAACGTCGACTAGGCTGAATGTTCTGTTACGCTGACTATGTATGAAGGAGAAAATCAATAGGCGGCGTGTATTGTAGTGTTGTAGTGCGGGGTGAGGTGGATATGGATTGGAAGGGAGAAACTAGTGCTTTCCTGTTTCAGTACAGTGCCACTGGTGCCACGAGTCGTGGACTGCCGAACAGCTTCGGATGTACTGTACCAATGAGGAAGAATGTGTACATGGATTCCAGTACACACTTTTGCTGACTGTGGTCCCTTTTCCTCCTGGCCACAGATCTTCAGATATTGGACAAGATAGTCTCAAGCTCTAACATCCGTAGCATTGTTGCAGACTCCAATTCGCGACCAGAATAAATTAGAGTTAAGTACAGTATAACTGATTCTGGTAGCACGACTGATACTGAATAGGCTGGCAATGCTGCGAAGGGAATATGCATCGTTACCAGGGCCCGACATAGAAAATTACATGGGCTGGATAGTACATCCGTCCTCAGCCTTATATCGAGCTCTTCTATTTAGGCCTCCCAAATCATCATGCATTTCAACCCTTTCTTATATATGGCTCCTTAATCAGCTCTTGCATCAAAAGACGATCCCAGTCCAAGCATCTGCTCCTGACGGGTAGTGTATATCAAGGAATAGATCGGCTTTATTCAAGAAGGGTATACGACCAAGCAACGAGTTTCTAACGCATAAGATGGCCAAGACATGTTTCAATCCGCCCCCAAACTCCCCTCCCATCTTGTCTGTCTGACCTCTCATTGATCGTTAACCATTATTCATCATTTTTGAGCCACGGAACGGTATCGCTTGTTGAAAAGCTGAAGGGACTTTTCTGCATCTCTGGACTACGGGGGCTCAGCTTGACAGCAAAGAGATCTTCTTCGGTTTCTGTCTCGTCCTTGGCATCTTTGATGGGGAGGTGGCCACTTGCGATGGCGTTCAAGGAGCTTACACGACTGGAATCGTTTTGTCGAGCCAACAGATACTGTGGGGGGCTCTGAGCAACGGCGCGTGGTGCTTGAGAGGATGCCCCGTGGAATAGCGAGAAGGATGAGACTGCAACGTCTCCAGTATCTGGAGATAATGGATGGGAATCGGAAGCTGAGGAATCATGTCCTGGCCGCTGCTTAGCAAATTCCAGGCACAGATACGAGGGGACTCACCCGAAGAAATCAGCTCCGAAGCACTTGTTCCTAGCTTCAATCCCTTCAGCTTTTCTGATAGCCTTCCACTCCCACCTGGCGATTTCGGGCTCGTCGGTGACGTTGTAAACTGCAAATCCGGAATGACTTTAGCCCCGACACCAAAATTCTCCTCGATCCACTGCTTTTCCTGTATTGCCATCTCCAGTCCTACACCCTCGCCATTCTTCATCTCTTGTTCGATTTCCTGCTGCAAAACGGACAATCGTTTCTTAGCCCAAACTGTATGTAGTACGCCCTTCCGTCCTTGTGTCGTAGCACTTACGCCCAACTCGGGGGGGAATATGGCGGGCAAGGGATTAGTCTGCATAGTCTTCCCTCCCGTCTGTGAGAGCTTGATGATACGCGGTATGCTCGAACCCGGGGCGAGGAGGAAATAAAGTCGGTGCAGCTTTCCCTCTGCACCATCTTTTGCCGACAAAACGGTCGTCTTCCCTTCCCAGGATACCTCCCAGTTTGCCTGGCCATCCGCCTCCTCACCCGACCACTCCACCATCAATATCTTCGTTCCTTCGTTCCCTCTTCCCGATTCAAACTCGAAGCGGGCAAGAGCCCTCGAGGAAGACAGCGCTGGAGCTTCTTCGTCGCGCACGCCTTCACCAGTAGCAGGTACCCCATCTGGTTCGAAGTCTAGTCTTCGCGGCGATGGATCCGCCATTGTGGTATATTTTCAGGTCTGCAGCTTGGAGAGCTTTTGAGGGTCGTCAGTCCATACGGGGAGGCAGTTGGGATACCGGAATGGATCAATCTGAAGCTGGGCAAATGCAGGGTCGGGTCGGCGATGCTCTTTCCAACAGTTCCGTCCTTCAGGCTGCTCGGTGGCTCGGGATAATGAAGCTGTATCTGTGAGAAGGCCTGTACGCGGATATATGCAGGGTGGCGCCAGATGAGGACTGGAGCTCAGGGTCTGCGGCTCCTGCTTGCATCACTTCCTCTGTGAAGGACTTCGTACGCAAATTCAATGCGGCGCGGTGGGGTGCAGTGCAGTGCAGCAAAGAGGCTCGTGAGGAGGAGTGACCGTCGTCAAAATTAAGGCCTGATGTTCGCATTGTTCGGACATTTGTTTCTGGTCATGGTGTCCCATGGTGTCCAATGAATGATCGCGCAGCAGGCTTGGTTTGTAGATTGGACTCGCAATGGGACTGGATGGTTCATCGGATTTGGTGGAGGGGAGGGGCTGACAGAGGGCGAGGACATGGCATGGCATGGCTCGTGGCCTAAGAATAGAAACCTACCTTACTGTACAGTACTGTACTGCATGCCAGTCCGCCAGTCTGCCAGTCAGTGTCTGGGCGGTGGGTTCGGCCGCTGTTCTGTTCTGGAAAGGGACGGGATGGGATGTGATGCCAGAACCTTAATTGGTGCAGATCGACTAGCCTTGGCCTTGCTTGGCTGGGCGTCTGGAGCAGTGTGAAATTTACAAGTACAGTAGGCTAGGCTAGGTAAGGTAAAAGCGTACAAGCGAGGGGCGAATAGGGGAAGATTTGTGTATTTACATGAAGAGGCTTAGTACGCTTGTCAAATGCAACTCAGTATTTTTATAACCATTGTCTCTTCTGTTGCTCTTCAGTGAAGGGCGGCTACTTACTTCTACTAAAAATCATTACCTTCGACCTCTTGTCTTCTGAAACCTTCAGGCTTGCGTCCTGATGTTTGGGCTTTACTATACGATGTTCTCTTACTACTTCATCATGCCAATACATCTGCTGACGACAGCATCACAATTGTGGCAAATATTACTCAAGCACAAACCACAGTACCTACTTTGAAGATAGCACTCAGCGCCTCAAACCGAGCGCCTTCAATTGCACAATGTGACAGATGCCATGTTGGTGCGCCGTTACCTATTCTCCAGAGCAGGCAATAATCCAAAAGAGCTATTGTTAGAACATAATGCCTTTCTCCGTCGCACATCAATCATGGCAAGTCACTCCAGCACATAGGTAATTGGATCTGTTGCAGAATGTGGTTCAAAGGTCATATTTCGTTTCCAGCGCATTGCGAGTCGATTTCATCCCAGGGTTTCATTGAAAGGTCATCTCTCGTTTCTATTCTGCTATCAATTGTCTCTGAACTCCATGATCATCCTTAAAGGCCATACTCAGCAATGAGCTTCTCTGCAGCAGTTTCGCCTACAAGATACGCAGTGCTTTGAGTATGATTGTTAGGTACCAGAGGCAAAATCCCCAGATCCGCCACTCTCAGATTCTGGATGCCTCTGACGCGGAAATCTGTATCGACGACAGCACCCTGGTCTTCTCTCTTGCCCATCCGAGTCGTGCTGCACATGTGCCATGAGCTGAACATGTTACCCCTGCAGTGTTCCTGTTTCAAGTCATTACTTGTTCAAACCGGCATCTGTGGCACGAGCAAGACTCACCCAGATATCCTCGTCTGAGCGACTCTTAGGACATCCTATCATCTTCACGGTGCTTTTTTTAAAAACGGGAGCTTCTAAGTAGTCCATCAACTTTCGCACACCTTCGATGAGAACTCTGCGATCGTAGGGGTGAGACACGAGTCTAGGATCTGCTTTAGGAGCATCCAACGGGTTCGCAGAGGCTAAAGTGACTTCGCCGTACGATTGAGGGTTCATCACGAACGCGAGTGCCGTGAGGTAGCTATCCGTAGGTTGAAGTTGGTAGTCGCCCACGAAGAGAGGCGGCGTATGCTATTTTGTGTTAATCTCAGCAATTCGCAGGAGGATTAGGACATACAGTGGCGATTTCATAAGTTGGCACAGTTGGCTTCTTAAGGTGCTCCTGTGTGTGTTTGTCAAGGGCTTTGAACTCTTCGGACTTATACACGGCGTCATTCTTGAACCATCCCATGGGAACTGAGCCATATATGGAGTTCAACATGCCGGTCTTGTCTTTTGTGTGCTGGGCTCTAGCAGCAGCGACGGCCTCCGCGTCGGTCTCGAATGTCATTCTGTCGTTGGTACCGGGCTTCTGAAGAAGAGTGACAGTGGAAAACCCATGGTCCTGAAGGTTCTTGCCAACTTCGGGCGATTCGTGGATGATATGAATTCCGTGTTTCTTGAGTTCATCAGCAGGACCAATTCCTGAAAGCATCAAAAGTTGAGGCGAGTTCAGTGCCTGACTAATTAGTGTTTTCGTCTCGTCATAAGCGAGAACAGACTTACTCCACCAGACAGGATGACATCTTTCTTCGCGAAGAACTCCTTTCCTTCAACGGTTCTAATGCCGGTAGCTTTATTTCCATCGATCAAGACTTTAGCCACAGTTGTATTGAGCGCGAGAGTGAGGTTCGAAGGCGCATCTCGGAGATACGACGAGGCAGTAGTTCGTTCTCCATTGTAGGCGCAGGTAGCTCCTAGTCCCATGCCGATGGGATTTCCGGAGTTGACGTCTGGATTGACACCCATTCCAAGCTCCTCAGCAGCTATAAATACATCCGCGATGCCTTTCTCCCAGATATCGGCATAGCTCAGGTCTAATGGACCGTTGGTACCATGATCTATGTCGTCAATTGGATAAAAGCATAACCAGAGTAGAGAAACACTTACCTTGTTCTTTCGGGTGTATGTATTTCTGGTGCTCCTTCGGGATCTCGACATGATATCTCTCGATCTTTTTGAACCTCTCCTTTACATTCTTCCAGTTCCAGGCATCATCGCCGACCTTTCTCGCCCACTCCTCGAAGTCTTCGTCGGCGCCGATGAGCCAACAGGAGAAGTTGATGGCCGTACTACCACCAAGTCCTTTACCACGAGAGTAGTCAATCTCCTGGCCTTTCAGATGGCTCTGAGGGGCGGTTTTGTACCCCCAATTGAGCTGTGGTTGAGAGAATGCCAGGTTGAATCTGTCGGCGGGAACAAGATAGGAAGCATCTTTGTTACTACCACCAGCTTCGACGAGCAGAACCGAGGGTATGGAGGCTGACTTGGCAAGTCTTGTTGCGACAGCGCAACCAGATGGACCAGCTGATGATCGCGTCAATAAAAAAATTCAATAGGAATGTGCGAAGGAAAAGCTTACCTCCAACCACGATAAAGTCATATTGAGAAGACATCCTACGGCTTGTTAGATACCAGTAGTGATGGAAGAAGGGCGAGGGATGTGAAGATTATGTGAACCAAGATGAAGACATGAATCCTTGAATTTCCTGGACCAAGGCTTTTATAGCGCAATCACGACAGCAATCTTGGGATACAAACGTACACACATAACGAGCTAGTGAAGGGGGAGTACGAACTGCTGAATAAGACTGTCTTTGTCAGCACGGGCTGTACATATAACTTCTCAAATATCAAATTGATACACGAAGCTCTCCGATTTCCAGCTGCAAGGCACGGGGACCATGTAAGCTTATTCTTGGGAATGTCTTTCTCTGTGAGACGGGTGCAAGCACGGCAAAGTTTATCTTGGCAGAGCACAAAACGGGAAAGAGGTGGTGATTTGGAGGATCTGTGAGATTTATACTTCTGTCGCCCGTGCAACAAGAACAACAGGAAAGATGTAAAGTATGATAGATGGAGACGATGAAACCAACCTCTCTCTCGAGGAGAAATAATACCGTGTTTTATCCTGCCTGAACCAGGACGAAACGCGGGGTTCGCGGGGTGTACGAGCTCTCGAGGCTGAAGGCTACGATACTAGCGGGACGCCAATCATTCTCTACCGAACCTCGGAAAGCGTTTGCGGGATCTACAGATGCTAGTACAGACTTGTATGGAATTGAGAGGCTTTTGATTTGCTAGATGTGAACGCCAAACAAGACACATGTTCTATTGCTTGGAGTCTTCGGATAAGCCCCAATGATGATCTCGGAACGCCTTATTTCAACAGGTTTTTCGAAGTATCGGATACGGGAACCGGTGTCCTGGCTCTGGCATGAATCAGCAGCTTGGATGACTGTTATTCTCAGCTTCCGCCCGGCGGAACGCTATTGTATGATCTTGCAAAATCGATGGTTCACCTTGCGATGAGTGGATGTCATCAAAAATAATCAGCACAGCTGTGATACTTGCTTGATGAAATTGCTATATGACCAAAAATTCCAAATATCGCATGAGTGGCTTTCCAGGCTGATTTTGAATGCATCGATATACTATCGAAATCGCGGGCTTGGCTGGAGTAAGAATGAGCAAATGAGGCCGCAGTAGTCGATCTATGGTTGTTTCGTATGACCGAGTAGTCCTTCATCATAAGTGAAGAAGCTAAATCGCTAAGATCTTATGTCAGCGAATAGCTGCCTTCATTGGTGCTTTTACTTTAAAATTGGTCCGTATCTGGCCATGGACTACTAAGAAAGTCTGGCGAGCCTTGCAATAAAAATGAAATATCCGTCACCGGATCTCGTGCAGCAGGGCGACTCGGAGATGATACTGATGTCTCAGTGCGCAGACCTGGGAGTGGAAAAGCATCCTTGAAAATTCTACTCCCATCATTGAAGTAGATAGGCCATGCGAAGCAGTGACTCGACGATGGAAACCTCGCATAAGAGCTTGCTCTATATGATCTGTCATCCAAGTCAACCAACCACTATCGCCATCAGCATCAAGATCCAGGTGAACCGGACCAAATGATTAAGAGCATGGTATCCTCTGGAAGAACTAGACGTCGCAGACGAAAGTCGCACAAATAGTAATGGCCTAGCGACGTGTAATTTGAATATTTGTATCAACTACAAACCGTCCATATTACCATTTGCTTGGATTAGGCATGTTTGTCTCTCAAGTTGAAAACCCTGTGGTATATTTCGCGTCAACTATCCTGCGTGAGACGATTCGTATCTCATATGCCCGCTTCTTAGATGTGGGTAATGTTCATCTTGGAGTGCATGACTCTCTAGAAAACTTGGATTGACTTTGCCGATGAAGTTCTGGGTATGATAGGACCCGTTCTAACATGCAGCCATGATCGCTCTGGGTATTCGCGCTTTCTGGTGCGTGATGACCTCCCAAAGGACTTCGAGGCCAGCTGTGTCCATGGCGGACAACTCGACAGACATCTTCAAATCTCACCAAGGTAGAGTGTAATGCCCACGCCAGGAGACGGAAAAGTGCTCACAACTTCCAATCGTGGACGAGAACAAATTGCTTGACACCCAGGCCTTGAGTATAGCGATGAGGCCATCTTGGGACATCGTGCTTTACCGCCACCCTCCAACACGACCTTCATCCCATCTCTCTTTTCGTTCTTGACGAGAGTAGTAGACCTTCTTGGCTTCGCGGTACCGCCGCACCCATTCAGAGGCTTCTCTCTCGGTCGCAGTTCCACCATCGCCTTCGAGGAAACTCTCTTCTAGTGCCCGACATACCATTTCTTGTTCCTGCATACCTTGGTTGAGGCGTTGATAAAGGGACGAAGGCGAGAAGGGAGCCAATGCGCGATCCATGTCCGACTGTTTCTGCCGCCATTGTCTCTCGAGGGCATGGGTTGACAGAAGTTGAGCTTGGGTGGAGGAACGCAAGTGGGTAAGTCGTGCTTCTAGCTCACTTAGATGCGATGCAAGAGCAATGTTCTCGGTCAAAGCAGCTTGCAGAGGCTCTTGTGACGCAGCAATTGAAGGGTGTGCTGTTGAAGACGAGTGGGCAAGTGCTGCTAGGAGAGCTGGCTTCGCCAGTATATCGGCTAAGTCTTGCTTGCTGCAGAGGAGTCAATTCATATTCTGGAAAACAGAGTAACGTTACGGACGATTTATCCTCTAGAATCTTTGGCAGCCATTTATCGCCAGGATCCTGGGTCTGCTGTGCATAGACCCCCTCTCGAAATCGGGCCTGTTGTGAGGACTGGGGATCTTCAGAGCGTCCGCCATAAGTCCCGAGAGCTTCTTGTGTTTGCGGAGGCGGGGGAGGGGGTAATGGTTGGCTGCCGGCAGGTGTACTACGACGACTGACCTCCTGACTGCTCGGCTTTGGCGGAGGTGCTGGTGGCAGATTTGGGTCAAAAGATTGCGACATTCGATGTGGTTGGTAGGGCGGATATGCCGGTGAAGGAGAGGACATATTTGCTGACTTGTGTAGAAGAAAGTGCCAATGGCGCAGATTGCGAAAGAGAGGTTGTAGCAGCCCCGCGAAGAGTCACAAAGTAGAGTAGTCGCAAAGGCAGATGATCAATGTCGATGTCTCTCGAGGTGTTCAGATGGAGGACGTCAACATTCTAGGCGGCGGATTGATTGTGGACACAAACCAACAGCCTCTCAACTTTTACGAGTAGATGATGCACTCGTGGATGCTAGAGTCGAGAAAGGATCGAATTGAATTGGCTTTGACAAAGGCTAATCGAGCTATCGTACGATTGACCTGGAACGAATATATCGATCTGTTTATCTGTTTGAAATGATCGTGATGTGATGTGATGTATTGGCGGAGCAGGGTCCCGAATGACGAGGTACGGAGTAGAGGTTGCTAGTTGCTGTCGAGGAGCTTCACCTCGAATGATGCGATGCGATGTGCTGCGGGAGCCTGGGCTCGCTGAGCCTTGGTTGTCGTTGTCCTTGTCCTTGTCCTTGTCCTTGTCTTTCACGTGCGATATCTGCCCGTCCATTTGGCGATGGCCCCCTGAGCCCCCACCTGCCCCCAACTTGGATTAGGTTGACCTATCCTATCCCATCCCAATTGACCTTGATTTACCCGACCAAAACCAAAACTTACCTAAGCGAAGGGAAGGAAGGAGCAAAACGTATTCCCCAATATCGTTCTCCAATATCGCTGCTGGTGCTGCTCGCGAATTCGCAAAAAGCAGAAACTGATCGTCGTAGTCATTTTCTTCTGAGACCTCATCTCATTTCGGTATTATTTCGCTTCGGGAACCAGAATCACAAAATACAGTACATCCAGATTCCAGACCCAGGATCAACCGCAGACAGACATAAATATAAATATAAATATAAATATAAATATAAATATAAATATAAATATAAATATAAATATAAATATAAATATAAATATAAATATAAATATAAATATAAGTATAGATAAATATGTGGCGGCCTTTGACGGTGCTACCCACACCAACACCAACACCTCTGTTCATGTTTTCAAGCCACCCCGAAACTCAAAGCAAAGTACTGTAGAGATCCAGAAGCATGGCAGGAGAACTTCTCCATCCATTCATCTGTCTATCTCCTAGAAACCTTGTTTTCTTTCATTTCTCTCCGCCTCAGCTTCCACCATTATTCTGGCAACTCACTCTAGCTTGAACTTCTACTCGTGCGGCTGCTACGGATGGGGCATGGCGATGCATGCAAGTAGGTAGCGCGCTCCGTCAGTTCGGCTGCACCTCTTTACGTTACGCCGCAATAAGACCGAATTGATCACCACTAGGTACCACCTCCTCCACTACCATCAACGCCAATCACTACCAAAAGGCAGTACTTATATAATGAATAATGATCGAAATCAGACCAACTCCAAATGCGCTCTGAACTCGGCCTTGCAGTGAAGTCAATTCTCCGCAGATCGCTAGATGGAGAAATTAAAAGGGGCTCTAATATCTGCCATCTGGACGAATAGGAAATATAAGGAAAGATAAGGATCAAGGGGAGCATTTGGGAGACCAGGATTCCAGCAAAAAGGGAGAAGATCGCTCGGCACCTGCGATTTGCATCGTGTCTTGATATTGGCTAAAGATTAGCAAGATGAGCTTATATCAGCTCGGCAGTAGGCAAGACAAGGCATGGCATGGCATGGACATGGCATCATGATCAATTTCCTCGTCGATGCCATGTGAGGAAGGAAAGTTGGAACTTCTCTACTTCCTGGACCAATATTGTTTTTGTTTGTTTGGATCGGGTACAGCATGAATTTGGAAGCGGTAGATGAAGAGCTATCATCGCCAGCCAGAGGCAAGTGCTTGGAAAGGGTGGTCTGCGACGCCGACTTTCTTTTACGCATGTCTCTTCCGTTCGTGTTTCAAATCAGTACCTATGAAATCATCTCTACAATCCAATGGCATGCCGTACCAAAAGTATTTCTGCAGGCCCTCCTGAGAGGTAGAGAGCTGGTACAATAAACGCTGGTGCTCGTCAGTAAGAAGTACGATAGTACAGAGCTGCGGCATTTCATCTCCAGTCTCCAGATCCCCAGAAAGCAACTGAGCACCTCTCCGCAATGGACCAAATTTTCCCTCTTCCCCTTCCCCTTCCTTTCTCCAGTATGACAGCAAAATGGAGATGAAAAATTGGAACCCGTTCCTCCACTTTGCCTCACTCCACAGGCTACTTTTTTGCGCTATCTCCTCCATCCCCACCGACCTTCGACAACTACGGCAGCAACTCGGGTCTTCTAGTCATGGTATCCCCTACAGATCAGTAGTACCATGAAGTAAAGTAAGAAAAAAGCCAACAGAGTTTGAAGAGCAGAGCAAAAGTAGAGACAAATGAGGAACAGGCGAGATGATAAAGTACCGTGATCCATCACGACCGAACGAAGGGCCGGATGGCATCTCCAGTCTGCGCATTCTCGGCCTCATTATTTCGAGTTTGGCCCCATTGGGGTATTTATCCAGGCTGGTCTAACATTTTGCCGGGGGTGGTCGCGGCTGTCTCTCTCCACCTCAGTGTCTCCACCGCACCTGGGCACTGTACTGCGCTGCACTCCACTCCACACTCCACAGAGTCCACACCTCACTACCAGTAGATAGGCCGGCCAGAACGCTGCAATTCCCCACCAAAGAATAGGACCGGTCCAATTATGGTTGTCAACGGGGTTGTGATACCAGGGAGTGACAGGGAGCCAGGGGGAAAAGGAAAAGGAAAGGAAAAGGAAGAGAGCAGAGGAGGCGAGAAGAGGGGAGGGGAGGACAAGGAATAGTAGAGATACCTACGGAGGTAGATAGAGAGAGAGGCAGACCTAGCGAAACTCAGGCTCGCTCTGCTGTGCTCCGCACCCCTACCTCTACTTTCTCCCCTACCCTACCCTACCCTACTACCTACCCGTCGCTGCACCCTTTCCTTTGCCGCCGTGACCCTACCCTACCCTATTCAAGGATGAGGATGCTGTTTAGGTGCTGAAAGCTCGGTGGCCCCTCGCCGCCTTTTTGCCCGCCCGAGCCCGAAAATCAGCGACCTCGACCCCAACCCCAACCAAGCCCAAGCAAGCCATACAACCAAGCCCAAGCCCAAGCCCAAACCACCTGCATGTTGCAACGACCACACACCTCACACCTCACACCTCACAACTCTCGACTCTTCTTCCTTCGACATACTTCACACCCCACCACGAACCAAGCACCACTCTGCGACTACGACGACAAAAGACGACTATCCCGATACGACTGGCACCCCCGAGACCACACGGCATTTCTTCTCCTCACAATCAATCGAGTTACGAGCAAGCAGCCCTTCGACTGACTGTTTGACCCGGACGGACGCATTTGAGCCGGACGCTGGGATTGGCTTCGTCTGATTGTTGATTCTCCCATCTCTTCCGGAATCAGTCGCTACCTACATTCGAACTCTCCTCGAGCGAGACTCCGAAGTCACACTTTGGCCGACTGTTCTTACGGATCTGTACTGGACTGGACTGTGCATCGTCCATCCTCCCCATCACTGTCCTCGAATCCCACTCCTCATCACTGGGCACGCTGCCGCGGCTTCCATCGACCTGATCTGGCTGTGGCCTGTCCTCTTCAATCTCACGATGCATGAGCATCGAACGTACGACGACGTCTTTCAATCCTTCGACGCCGTGTGCGCGATCCTGACGACCCTCCTGTGAAGAGCGTCGTCCCTCTCGATCCTGATATGCTTCACCAATTACACATAATCTCACCCCTGCGACCGGATGGCATAACAGCCAAACGCAGGACACCATGGATCCTCTTCACATAACCGAGTTCGCGTCGGAGCGATACTTCAGTAAATTAAGGCAGCTCAATGAGCCCTCCGACAATGTTGCTTCCACATCGGAAGCCTCAACAGTAACGGCAACCGCTCCTCCGTTGCCGACTGGCCCTACATTTACTCTACCTTTGGGGCGACAGCGATCTCTCGACAATGATCTGCCGCCTCTTACACTACGACCCAGCGAGCAGAAGAAACGCTCTCTAGGTCACGATCTCACAGCATTGCGAACACAACGCCGTCCTAGTTTTACCGGCTCGTTTGGGAGATTAACCTCCAAGGTTACTGTCATTCACAAAGTTCCTTCGATCGTCGAACACAAAGAGGAGATTCTGGCAGTAGACCCCGTCGCGGCCCAGAAGTATGTCGTTCTTCACAAAACCTGAGAGAAATGCTGATCGGTTTAGTTTCAACTTGAGTGACCTTTTTCTTGCTCTACCAAACGAGCTTCAAGCTCAAATAATTGCGCCCCTTCCGATACATAGTGTTCTTACTCTCAGACTAGTATCCAAGTCTTTTCACACCATTGTGACATTGAACGAGTCTACAATTGCTCGCTATCATATTAACAACAGTTTGCCTGCGTATGCGTTACGATTATACCCCTTGCCTGATCCCGCTTGGATCAACCTGCATTACCTGTGTAGCATATGGCATCGACTACATGTCGCCGAGAAATTATCTACAATGATTGCAGCACAAGCAACGAAAGAGATCTTTTTGCGGAATACGGACGCCCTACGTCAGGAATTTGAACCACAACACAGGCGGATGCGTCAACGACTGATGCCTCTCGTCTTCACACTTTTTCATTTTTTCGAAACGTATCGCGACATGCACGTTCAGCGACTTCAGACGGACCCTCCTTTACACCATCAAGCCTACACCATGAACCCCATTGAGGCCGAGGTGATGGCTTTGTATGATGACCAAACATTACTCAGAGTCCATCAGGTATTTCCCCTGGTGGTGTCATCTTTCTCTCGACGGCTGCGGCCACCGTCTTATGTTGGAACGTTGGAGCGTTCGATCAAGGGTTACTTGAAGGATCGACCCGCGGATGAAGTATACGCCACCATCTTAGCAGTCGGAGGACTCCGCCAAGCGCAGAGGTTCTGGGAGACGAAAGGGTACAATGCTCGCCGCGCAGCAGTCGACACTTGGTACGGCTTGATAACCAGGAGTCCTGTGGATGCAGCCCCCAAGTCAAAGATGTCCTTGATAACACATCTCGGCCGCAAGAAGTCGAAGCAAGCGGGGGAAGCCTCATCATCAGACACCACCAATCACGACGCCACCAGTTGCCGAGAATGGTTCTGCGTCAAGCCATCCTGTCAAGCTTCTCGCCGGCGGCATTCTACAGACAATCTCGTCTTCCACAGCAGTCTTGCAGCCGGACCGCCCATGAGTCCTCTCTCACGTGAGCAGCTCAGACTCTTGCTCCCAGATCTTCAACACCTCTCCAACATCTGGATGCACACAGCCGAAGCCCTGATACTGGAACGAAAGATCGTGCCCCGGCCACAAGATATAAAGCGGAACACACAAGTCTTGCTCGATCTTATCCAAGATAATGGGATGGAAATTGATGACTGGACATCTGAAACTCCACTACGAACAAATGTGAATACGGAACAACAAGAGGGCATGGGAGCCCCTGGAGGCGTATCAGACTAGGTGGAAAGGAAGAAAGCAGCATTTATAAGGCGTTACATTCTGTTCATTTAGGGGATCGTGGTCGGCTATTTTTGTGTCTGTACGTTGGGACAGCAGCAGCGCCGAAGCACCGCCGTGGAGTTTCAGGAAATTGGGCATTTTTGGGGGAATATAGATATCATATAAGTTTCGTCATATATGAAAGCTCTCGCACATCTGGATGCACCTCAAATTCGAAAGCTCGATTTCAATTTCACAATCATACGATGCCAATAAGATCCGTGGCAATTTTCTCGGTATGTGTTGTAGACCAAAGTATCCCTCCTATGTGTTTCTGAACAAGCGTCACTCACTACCGACTACGACGTCAAATCGTTCCACGCCTATTTTGTGAGTTGCCCATTCATTCTCCGCCCTGTCCACCTACCCAACCCAATTTTTCCATCAAGCTGATTGAGCCCCTGGTTCCCCCAAATTCCCGTCATTATATTTAGCAAATACGAAGGTTCGTGAACCCGAAAAACACAAGCTATGAAAGAACGCCGCCCAATTTCGCCTTCCTGTTCGCCTCCTCAGTTTACAAGTATAGCGTTCCGTTCATGCATTCGACGTTCACCTGCCGACCATATGTTCCGTGGCTATTCAAAAAGTGGTATCAATCAAATCATGCAATCGGTCAATCAATCAAGGGGTATCTCAACGACGCCCGTAGCCTCTTAGTAACTGCTCTCGCATGTCCTCTTGATTCGTTGGATCAAAGGAGTTGCTCAGTCTCGAAGCGGACGTTCCGTACGCCGAGCCACTGTTGTTCGACGTGCCGTATGCACTGTTACTTCCCGAGCGGGACACACCCACGCCTCTGAGGAGATCGTTGGCACCAGCATCGTACGGGTTGCTCAAACCAGAAGTGCTGCCGTATAGGCTGTTGCTGCTGGCTGAGGATCTGGAGTTTCCTAGTCCAACTGCAATTCCCTGTCCGAAGCCTCCAGTGGTACCATAAGTGTTGTTACTTAGGCCCACACTGGTATTGCCATTACTGCCGGAATGACCAAGGGATTCCAGTGTCGGCAGGTCAATGTATGATGAATCCGAAAAATGGTTATAATGGCTCTGATGAGACGGCTGGCTTTGGGAGTGTGAACGAGCGGTGGTGTACGAGGGTGATGGTTGGGCTATAGAATGAGTACTTGGAGTTCTGTAGCTATTTTCTGCCTGCGTGACGGCAGGCGACTGTTGAGCGAGGTTATGTGTGCTCGTATTCCTGTAGTTGGTGCTTGTTTGAGAAAAAGATGGAGAAGGTTGGCCAAGGGTGTGCGGACTAGACGTCCTGTACGCGTTCTCCGCCTGAGAGAATTGTGGAGACGCTTGAGCCATGGTATGAGTACTGCTTGTGCGGTAGCTGTTATTCGTGCTATTGCTCATCTGAGGAGAGGCTTGGTGTGTACCATAGAGTTGTGAAGGTTGATGAGACGGGTATTGCTGAGTATACGTCGCCGAAGCTGCTTGGCTCCCTTGGTTGTAGAAACCTGTGGATGAGGGCCGGGCAGAACTTGACTGGTTCATCTTCTGGCTGTCGTCTCGCTGGCTTGGCTGCTGAGTAGTCTGCTGGCCTTGCTGCGATTTCTGATGTTGCATCAGGTTCTGCTGTTGCAATTGTGGGGTAGATTGCTGGGGCGTGACTGATTGTGGTTTGGAGTGCTGGCGAGAGTGCTGCTGGACTTGCTGCTGAGGCATAGTTGGAGTATTGCTTCGGCCATTCTGCTGCTGCTGCTGTTGGAAATAATTATAATGAGCTTCTAGACCCTCCGCAGCTGGCCGGGACACTGAGTTAGTCTGGGATATGCTCTTTTGAATGCTTTGTGGAACACTCTGTTGTATACTTTGCTGAGAGGCCGATGCTTGGGAATCTGGAATCGTGCTTGGCGGTATTGGAGGGGTCGCAGTACTGACAACTGATGCAGTCTGATTTCGAGACGGAGCATCCGGATTAGCCGGAGCCTTGGGCTTACGTTGGCGAGGACGCTTCGCAGGTGGTATTGTTGGTGTTGTAGAAGCATTATTAGATGTAGTAGCAGCAGCAGTAGCAGCAGTAGCAGCAGTAGCAGACCCGACAGAAGTCCACTGTAGAGCATCCTTTGCGACCCCCATAGAGTTTTCTCGACCTGGAGGAAGAATGGGCGGATGATTCGTTTGTGGCAGATTCTCAGCTGAAAACTTCGGAGTAGGAGTTGGGTTAGTTTTAGGTTTTGCAGGAGCACGTTTTCTCTTCTGACCCGTCTCGGGAGGTGCACTTTTCGTAGGTACTATTGGAGATGGCATAACTTGCTGAACTTGTTGAACACCGTCAGGGGGATGATGTCTGAATGCCTCCAATACGGCACGTTCCTCTGGGCTCAACTCATCACCTGGAGCAACCATCGCAGCACTGCTAGTTTGGTTGAGCTGATTACTTGCTTGCCATTGCGGCCCAGGATATTGATTGTTCTGGATTTTGGTGTTCGAAACAGGCTTAGGTGCAGTGTTCGAGCTTGACCCAAAAGAATTTGCCAGTGGGTTGGCTGTTGTAGCCATCGCAGGGCTTGGTTCTGCGACCTTGGCAGTTGTAGATTGTACTTGAGGAGATTGAGCAGCTGCTTGAACCTGGTTCTGGCCATCGGTCATGTTGGCTGCCTCTGCATCTGGCTGACCGTCCTTGCCTTTATTCCGTGACCCTTTAGGCCTGCCTCTTCTTCGTTTGTTCGTAGATGAGCTGTCCTCCGCCTGGTTTTTGGCAGGCGTTGTTGGAGATGGTTGCTCGAGGGATTGTTCGGGGATTTGGAATTTCGGTTCACCAAGAGATATTGGATTCGCTGCCACTGGTGTATTAACCAATGCTAAAGACTGCGGGAGCCCCCAAGACGGGGCAGAAACTGCTGGTCCGTAACCGTACCCATTCCTCGAGTTTGGAGCTTCCGCAGACTCAGCCGCAGGCGTCTCCTTCATACCTTTCGACGGCCGTCCTTTCTTCTTTGCAGCATGGTCTTTTGAGACTTCAGGGCTCTTTGGCGTAAGGTCGGGAAATATCTCTGCCAGCCACCCAATAAACAATGCTCCTGTTTCTCTAGTATTCGCGCTCTCTGGGAAGATTCCATCCTCGGGGGGAGGGGCTCCAGGAATCCCTCCAAAGTAGGCCACTGCCTTGCATATCTGGTCCACCACTGTGACAGGATTGATGCTTCTCAAAAGCGTCAATAGACGAGCTTGTTCAGACTTCGTCTCATCCGGAGCCAAGGGTCTCGATCTCTGGGTATCGCGTGAACCTCCAAATGGTGAATTGCGACTTCGTGAATCTGCGTTCAGACTGGCATCCAATCCGCGTTTCTTTGGTGGCACATACTTCTCGGACTGTGCAGCTTTCGCACGAGAAGCTGTATTCTCGCTCGTTCGCCGTGCCGCAGCGTCGCGCTCTGCAGCAGCATCTCTCCCCTGACCTTGAACTTCAGTCTTCTTTCCCGGGCTCGTTCCCATATGCATGACGCCGAAATTCCCTTGCTTATTATCCGTCTTGCCCTTCAGCTTGCTTGGGACAGGATTCCTGACTCTGCCGTCCTTATTCGGTCCTAGGACGCCTTCGATTAGAGCTTTGGTGGAGGCCAGCTCGGCTGCTTCGAGCTCTGCCATACTGGGCGAATTGGACTGAGTGAGATCGAGAGATATTGGTCTCGCAGATCCAGCTCCAGAAGTTTGGTCTTGATGGTGATTCTGATCCATGTTATCGACTTGAGCATTTGGGACGTGGACGTGGACGTGAGCCTGGGCTTGAGCGTGGCCGCAGGCGCTGTTATTGAACGAGCTGGTGACCCCCCCGACAAATGGTCGAAATTGAGAGTACGAAGAGCTGTCACCCGTCAGACTCGCGGCAGCAGTCGCCATGATTGCTGCTGAATGATCCTCGTCGAGATAACTATCGCCATCGTAGGCTCCGTCTGGGTGTGCTGAAGGTGCTCGTTGCGACCAGAGAACATGCGGGTGTTAGCGCGGCTCCTGTCAGCTAATCACGTTGAGCCAGAGGGGGAGGCAGGTCCAACAACAATCAATCACAGTACAGTAGCTGAGAAGGTAGAGACCGACAGCACGGCTATAAATAAATCCACTCAAAACAAATCATACGAATGGGTCATTGTCTTCAGTGCAAGGGAGTGTACTTCGACTCGTTAATCAGGGCGGAGAGAGTTATTATCGGCAACTAACTACGAAGAAAATGCGAGGAGCATGGCTGTAGAGTCGAGCAAGGAAATAATCTACAGAAGTACAGTCATGTACATGTAAAGTATGTATGCAGACTTCTGTCCGCCCTCCAATATTGTACTCACTTCACAGATTCGCCATCATCAATTTTGCGCAAGGATCCTATCATCCCGCTCCGTCTCTTACAAGTACGATCCTCGTCAGTCAGACCTCTTAGGGGACCGAGCAAAACCGTCAATGCCGAGTGCGAGGTCAGACAGATGTCACGAGCCTAGTGGTGGCGCAGTGTTTGCTGGAAATGGAGGAACGTCCTTGGACCACTCGAGCTTCCCGTCTCGTCTTGGGTATCAAGTACATAATTTTAATGTAACACATCTCCCATGCATATAAGATTTGCTTGGTGGAAAGCGCTGAACGAGAGGCTGCTGAGCAACACAATCTCCCCTCAACGAAGCCTTCCACTTTCCCCTTCCACGGACCTTTGCAGTTTTTTCTCTACATAACCCAACCTCAAATGCGATAATTCCTGTCCTCAATCATAGCTTGTCCCCCGCGTTTGACAATTGACCCGAATCAATATCCACACCCCACATCTATGGTTTCACGTTCCAAAGTTCGGGAGTCCATCCCTTCCTCCTCAGCTTCTTGCTTCTCGAACCCGGAGTTGCCTTGTGCGCTGTGAGGACAAGTAAATCCTTGCTGGCCAGAGCGAACGCCTCGACTAGTTCCTTCACCCGCCCTGTCTTCATGAAGACCTCAAGCACATCCGAGTCTTCTCCTGCTACCACCGCAGATAATTCCATGCACTCCATGAGCAGATCTCTAGTGAGGGCACCGCCTCCGAACTGTAAGAGTGCAATATAAGCAAGTATCGTTTCTGGAAGATATGCTTCTCTGAGTTGTTTCAGATCTGCTTCGGCACCTTCTGTCAGAGAGAATTAGCATTGATAATTCCTGAAGCAGGTCATGTATTACCATTCTGACATGTTAGCAACCAACCCTTGAGGAGAGGCTCTACACAAGCACGCATCGGCGCATATGACTGTGAGAGTCCCTTTCGCCATTGTTGCTGTGCTGCGGCTGTCTGATCCCTGGATCGCGAGTTAGACAGTAGCCGGGACGTCGAGGACGGTACGAACTCACTCAACCAAAAGGGCTGCCAGAGACGAGCAGGTTTCTACATTGTCCAGGCACTCAATAAGAGCCTCGAGTTCCCGGTATGTCTTTGCTTCAGCTAGTAAATGAAGCTTGAGAAGTCTCTTTTCATCCGCCGAGCCATCTAGCACCTCGGTCAGATCCTCCTCTCTGTCATTGCAAAGTTCTGCGAAATCGAAGCTTTTCCCCAGAAGTGCTGATGTCTTGCTTTTCGCAATTTCTGAACTCCTGGCTTTGATGGCCAGTTCCCGAGCTGCACTGAGATTCATATTTTCTGAAAGGCATTAGCACACGGTTGAAGGGAAATAGCATGAAATACTTGCTGAAGAAGCGAAGATACAGTAAGGTGCCAATTGTGAATGTTTCGGTCCACATTCCATCCACGAGTAGATACCATTCCATGCTTCGAATGAGAAGCATGTCGGTCCTCGACACATTATCATTGTCCCCTCCAATGAAATCGCTTCGAGGTCGCCGGTATATGGGATGCGGCTGCTCGATGGCAGAATGCACATCATCGAAAAGCTTGAAATTTGCCAAAGCTGGGTAGGAGGACACTGCATCGGGGAAATCCCCGAGCAAGAATCGTGCTTGCAAACTGACAAATTCTTGTACGTCGAGCCCCAGTTCTCTCATCAATCTTATCTGGGTAACCCGCTGGTCGTTGTCTGTGATATCGATCAAATTTCGACACAGAATCGCATACTTCCGTTTTCCTGTAAGTTGAGAGCAATATAAAGGAATCAATTCCTCCTTCCCGGCAAGTCGAAGAAAACTGATGTAAGCAACAATAACGTTCTCGACTTCTGTTACTCGAAGGATACCGCCAAGGTCCAGACCTAGACCCATGAATACCAGGAGGACGTGAGTGAGGACTCTCAAGCTGTCATGATCATCCATGGTGATATACTTGGTGAAATCCTCATTTTCCGGTTTCTCGTCCTTGGGTGGAATGAGATTTGAATGTCCGTTGGCATTTGCAAATTGGGAGAGAGCCAAGCCTTGCTGGTAAATGAAATGCGAAAATTGGTCTGCGATTAGGACTCCTTGGAGCATCTTCATGGGCTGCAGGGTTTCTGGTGCCGTCTTCGGGTTGGTTTTCAAGGCATCGATGAGCTTTCGACTGGCTGATCGAGGGTCGCCATGAAATTGTACGGCATCGAATGATTCGAAGTTCAAGGTCGCAAGTGAGACCGGGCGAATTGGTAAAGCGGTCCGAAGATAGTTGTCATACTGATTTTTCAATAGCGCATTGTAGTTGGTGAACACAAAGTCGTCCCAGGTTCGGCAGATTGGCTCCACACTTTGAATATCACCGCTCAAAATACCATAAACAGCCCGTTCATAGTCATCTCCTCCACCTTTGCGAGCGAGAGCGAAGCACATCCGACGCCAAAGAGCACTGGCTTCAGGATTTCCTGAATCGAAATCTTCTTCTGATCTCTCATCGGGAAATCCGCTCATGCTGACAGCTCTCCAAACTTCCGTTCGTTCGGTGCACCAATCTCTGATCTCAGCGGAGGTTTTGCCTCGCCGAAGCATCTCATAGCAACCTAGCCAGATGGCGCGCTCGAAGTATTGATCTTGTTTCTGCAACTTTCGCTTCTGTCGAGTCATCGCATCCGGATCAAGCTGTGTTATCAAAGGTTCGATTTGGCCGGATTGTTGCGCTACATTCAACTTCGAGCCCTTGATGGCGTGCTTCGTATGAATCCACCCAGCTGCAATAATATCTCCTCTATCGGCATTTTGTTGGAGGTCTTGTACCAGAACATCGATGTCCTCCCCCGACTCGTCTGCTGTTTCTTTCAACCACTGCAAAACTGTCTTGCGTTCCAAGGCCAGGTCATCCTTCTCCAGGAAATCCTCCCAAAGCTCATACTCGGAAGAGTACTGATTGATGGCAGCATGTTTCTGTAAAGACTGGCCCGAATTGCCTGGAGCAGGAAACCGGAGGTGAACTAGTCGCCGTAATAAATCCCAGGTTTGGGCCTCTTGCTCCCATCGTTCTAGGTCCTCGAGCGTCGTGACTCGGTCTTCATTCTGAGAAACTTTTTCATCTGAATCCTCAATGTCCATGTCCTCATCATCGTCTTGGGAAATTGCGAAGCCTCGCATCTTTTTCCTCCAGCGGATGCCATTTTTCTTCTCTCGTTCACGCGCATGTACGTTACGCAGCTTCTCGACGGTCTCTGTAGCTATTTCAAGGTAAAGATCAATCAGATCTACCATCATATCATGCCGCTCATCCTGATCCGTAGTCCTCTGAGGGTTGTATCCATCTAGAACTTCGGCAAAACGCTCTACTTCACGCCCGACGCGATTTGCGGTCTCGCGGAGTGGGTGGAGAATAGCTTCAGTCTCTTCGGCACTTCGATCTGGGATTCGCTTGGTAAAATCTAGATGAAGCAGTCAGCTCCGTGTTTTCCAATTGCTTTGCTTATTTGAAGGGCTTACCATCGTCGTCTGGAAGGTCGTGCGACGCCATCTCTGCATCTTCGCCGTAGGAGGAGGGAGGTTCTTCTGAAACCTCTCGTTCGGAACGCGTGTCGGACTTCACAGAGTGTTATTAGTTCCGAAGACCACCTTGTATTGTTTGGATAATAAGCCTACCCCGGGGAACTGCCAACTGGCGTCGCGAGATTGCTGCTACTAGTTAGCCAAAATCTTGGGCTATTTGGCCAGGAGCTATTTACCTTTACCTTGGGAAGAGCTTGCCGTCCCTGCGGAAGGGGAATGAGTGCATGACTCCGAGTCATTGGCGCCATGATGGCAGAAAGGGCAAAGGCAAAGCCAAAGATGAACGAAGGTAAACAAAGGTCAAATTAAGGGTTCTTTATCCTGAGTGTTGGCCAATACCTTAGTCGACGTTGACTTCGGACTTTGGTTTGGTTTGGTTTGGTACCTCAGGTACGTACTGGTGGTGCTGGCGTTCTTTTGAGGTCCCGTCGCGCGTCAAAATCTCCTGTAGCCTTGCGCGCCTGGCGAGGCAGCCACACCTCAGCACTGCAGGTGGAAAGCATCATCTAGTCTCATTTAGGTCTAGCGAGCACGATTTGATTCTATACTTAAACTCATTTTCTCTTTGAAATCTTCTTTTCTCCCATAATGTCAAGGCCATCTAATTAGAGTCTCGGAATAAGCCTCTTCGGAGTAACCATCATTGCTTGTTCAGGTCCACGCGACCTCTCTGCGCGCTCATGATCGCCTAGAGAAAATTTGATTCTTCCTGTTTCCGTTCCTCGACCTTTGCTGGAGTGAGAAGGGACTGTAAACTTGAAGATTTACAAAACCGCCGGACTGGAGAACCACTCTGGCCCATCTATCTATGTACAAGCTTGCCAGGATGCATTTCAGAGACCACATGTCAGGCAGCACCTGATCCTTCGGCCCTCTGCTTCATCTTCAATCTCAAGAGATTTGCTTTGGGGCAGCTGACAGATTTTGCATCATCTCCGTTGCGTTTGTAGAACTTGTTGCAGCAGTCATAAAGAGCATCGACCTGGCTTCTGCACTTAGATTCATTGTATGAGTTTTTGGCCAAACAATCTGTGGAAACGTTAAGCAGCCGGTCTTTCTTGGGTGATAGGTTGAAAATGCAAGTCTAACCTTGAATTGCACACTAGAGTTTGTCCAGTCAGCAAGGGAGGGAGGGTGTGAAGTGAAAAGAAGATGAGGGCTACGTACTGCGCGAGAATGACAAGGCGGATCTGTTGTAAGATCCTCCTTTGATGCCTGTGTGATTGAGTCAGTGAATAGGTAATCAATTTATGATACCGAGGCAGCCATCCGTGAAGTTCAAAAGCAAGGATGAGATAGATGTACCATTTTCAGCGGCTTCTTACACTTTGTCGTGCGATAACGAAGGATGATTGGAAAGGATCAGTGAACTTGAGATCAGCTCATAAGAACTTCAGTCAACTTGGTTGACTAAAGGCAGATTTCGGTCTATTCTTTCCAACTGGTTTGCAGGGAATAGAGGACAATGGAAGTGAAAGTTTGCTGAACTTCTAAAGTATTGTCAAGCCCAAGCTGGAAGTCGTTGTTGGTCACACTTGCCGCCACCCAGATCAGATTCCAGAATCGTCGCTGCCTCCCCTCGCTTTTTAGCGCTTCGCGTCGTGAATCCAACTACAACCCCACTACATACTCCTCTCCCTTAACCACCCTCCACCTCTTCGCGCAACACGAACTCGCGGCATATCTTCAGGAATCTTCAAAGCGTACCTTCCGCCTCGTAGTAGGTCCAATCCTTCCACCCCAAGACTCCCTACACATCATTTACTAAGACACGCGATAGCCTCACTCACACACTGCCCTTCAAACTTTCACCCACGGTCAATATGTCCGGCTCTGATGATAATGGCAGTCCTGGTGCCCAGGAGAAGCCAGAAGCTGGTGCCAGCGAGCATCTCAATATCAAGGTCACCGACAACAACAACGAGGTGTTCTTCAAGATCAAGCGGACCACTCAACTGAAGAAGCTTATGGATGCCTTCTGCGAGCGACAAGGAAAGGCGCCCAATTCTGTCCGATTTCTCTTCGACGGAAGTCGTGTTCAACCTACGGATAGTCCAGATACAGTAAGACATTATCCCCCATACTCTGAATATACACTATCTTTTTGTGCAAGGTGAATCTGACATGATCCATTTCAGCTTGACATGGCGGACGGCGACACCCTCGAAGTTCACCAGGAGCAAATCGGTGGCGGTATCTAGGCTAGTAGATATTGGCTTGCATATGAGTGAACACGACAGTAGCATACGGGGCAAGGGAAAGGGGATGGATATTTGAACTACAGGTTGATTGATTTGCATTTTGGGTCATGGTCTGGGCTTTTCTAAAGGGATTTCATTTGCAAAGGCGTGCAAGGCGTCTCGTCTCATTGCATGCGTGCTTCTGTGGGGGGATTGAGGTCTAGAGGCATCCCTTGTACACCGGGAATTCCGCCCACCATCACAATGCTTGCCTTCGCGGATGGGAGACATTCAATAAAGGTTTTACACAGTCGCATAATCGCCACCTTGACAGGTTCGTTCAAGTATAAACAAGGATAGAACCATTTCCCAGAGACTGTTGCTATTTGGTCCTCGACCCGTTACTTGGTACCCACAGTCATGAAGTGCATATGCCTAACGCCGTAACTATGCACCAGCTGTCGCCCAAAACAATCATACATCCCTAATCATAAAATTCTAGTCATCCCAAACGGCTGCCTTTGCTCGCTCGGCATCTTCCTTTGCTCTCGCAGCGGCTTCCTTTTCCTGATTCCTCCGTTTGATTTCCTTCTCCTTTATGGCTTTGTCATAAGCTTTCTGCTCCTCGGTCTTCTTTGGAGCTTTCACACCTAAAGCACCAGCAATCATCCTCTTTGCAACAGCATCAGTCTTCTCAGGTCTACAACTGGGCCGCTCCCCTCTTGCCTCGGCCACTCCATCAATGCCACCGTATCCATACGGGTTCACGAAGGTAGTATCGCGGGCGAACGATGTAGACGGGGAGATTGGAGTGGGTGGAGGAGCGGAGGGGTAATCTGCAGATTGCTGCTGCGAGAGGGGTCGATCCGTATCTTCGCCCGAGTCTTCGAGTTCCTCGTCGTCCCAGGATTCGGACACAGCTTGCTTCTTCTTGAATGAGCTCGCAGACTTGGACGGCTGAGGGTTTATGGACAGCTTGTTCAGAGATGATTCGAGTGCTGGAAGTGGTCAGTGCGAGAGGGGTGGTTGGGTTGAGGACCTTGCAAACCTTTAGGTTCTGCCATGTTGATAGGCTGATGGGCGGGGACGTACAATCCTCAATTGCTCGAGGTGCGTCTGGTATACAGTATATGCTATGCAGGAACGGAGATGAAACTCTTCGGCGAACTGAACAGAACAGAACAAAAACAGAGCAGATCCTTCGATCGAGGTCGCCCAGCAAGGCCAACTGCACCTTGACACAGATTGCGGAGTAGGTGGGGATATCACGCGTGGCTAGCACTGGCACTGGCACTGACTGGAGGTGACTCTTGAATCGCCAGTGCAGAGCATTTCAGCCGTTGCGGTACATTGTTTGGCCGTGAAGGCTTGAGAAAGTAGGCACCAGGCACCTGCCTCATTTTGGTGTCTGTCTGTAACTCGAGGCCCAGTCAAGGCTACCTGATGTATCATACACCAAGTTGTGCAACTCTACTGACAGAAATTTACGACAATCCCTCATGGGCAAAGCCCGAAAGTCCCGTCCCCTAACACTAACACCACCACCTACCAGCTAGGTACTCCGCCACTACTACCGAAGAACGGCTCCAGATCTGCCAGCACTGAAGCCCCCGGGCCAGGGATGAAACGCACCTGCAGAGCGTCCCCCGCAGAAACACGTGAATCCGTCAGCGCCCTGCGCCTCCAGAACCCCTCTTTATTCCCGGTTATTTTCCGATGGCCGGATGGCCGAGGTCATGGTATCAATGGCTCTGGTGGCTCTACATGGACTTCACTGTCATTTTCATTCTTTTTACTAGATCGCTGTTTTGTTTGTTTGTCCGTTTGTTTGTAGATGACAGAAATAGATTATCAAGACATCAGAAAGTTGTCGATTCATTCACTTTGCGGCAAGCATGATTCGACAGCATCTTATGCGGGGTAGCCGGGTGACGAGGAAACATGGTTCTTTAAGCATTTCATCCCGTAACCTATCATATGAGGATACCATTTCCAATTTGAAGATTGGGGAACATACGCGAGTTATCTTTCAAGGTTTTACTGGTACGTTTCACGGGCTCCATGCCACCTTTGGACTTCGATTTAGCTAATGGTGGCTGCAGGCAAACAAGTATGTTTGTTTACTTCAAAGTCCTTATGCTTCTGCTATAATTGTATTGACTTGGAATGGTTAGGCGACAGCAAATGCCAAAGAATCAATAGCTTGGGGTACCAATATCGTTGGAGGCGTTACGCCGAATAAACATGGGGAGCATCTTGGACTTCCAGTCCTCCCATCTGTTCGAGAGGTATGCTCTGTCGGATCATTCTCGTTTGCTGTGACTAAAGAACAGGAAACAGGCTATGGACAAACTGAAGCCAGATGCGACTGGGATTTATGTTGCAGCTCATCAAGCACCCGCGGCCATTGAGGAAGCAATTGAAGCAGAAGTGCCTCTCATTATTGCAGTGGCTGAGCACATCCCTATCCATGATATCATGAGGGTAGGTCCCATGCTCTTAAGTTTTTCAGATTACTACTGAACACTTTTAGATACATTCTATCCTTAAAACGCAATCAAAATCGAGATTCGTGGGTGCCAATGCTCCTGGCATCATATCTGCAATTGGAAAATGCAGAATCGGTTTCCAACCTCTCCCATGCTTTATGCCTGGCCGTGTCGGCATCGTTGCAAAGTCTGGAACCCTGAGTTACGAAGGTAGACTGTTGAGCTTTGACGGTGACCGCGATTGCTGACATACAACAGCCGTTGCCTCAACCACCCGAGCAGGACTTGGACAAAGTCTGTGCATTGGCATGGGTGGTGATGTGCTTGCCGGTACTAATTTCGTTGATGCTCTCAAAGTGTTTGAGCATGATGACGATACGGAAGGTATTATTCTGATCGGTGAGATTGGTGGAGAAGCGGAAATGCAAGCAGCTGAGTGGATTAAAGAGTACAGGAAGCGTTCGTCAAATCCTAAGTGAGTTGATCTCTGCACACCATAAGGCCATGTCTTTAATTGTTGGTCCTAGACCGATATCAGCAGTGATTGGAGGTATCCATGCCGCGCCAGGAAGAGTGATGGGCCATGCTGGAGCTTTCACTTTACCGGGAGAACCCGATGCATTAACCAAAATGAAGTATCTTAAAGACGCAGGAGTAACCGTCGTCAACCATCCTGAGAAGCTAGGAGACGCGATGAAGAAATTGCTAGGCAGTTCTGGACGAGCTAGCAGTGGTGCAGCAACTTCAGGAGCTTTTCAAAGGAGAGGTATGCACACGATGAGAAGAGTACGACCTATGTCAAGAGGACTTACCAGCGTGGGATCTGCAAGTCAGAAGAGGAATTTGTATATTCGGGAGGATCTGGCGCAGGACCTACTCAGAGAAAGGGGGCTCAATGCATCTGAATACTCTGGTAAGGGAACAAAGAGACTTCTTGCCGTTGGCGTGGATCGTAGGAACATGTCTCCCTGTATCATCGCCTCCCCTGCAAGCGATCCTAAAAGCCCTCATTCTGAAGCCAAGAAATTTCCCTTTGAATACAGGAAGGGAGTTGACACCAGCCAAATCCAAGGGATCGCCAAACATCTCCAATTAGGAGAGTCGTCGAAAGAGTCACTACCGAGGCTAGTCAACGGTCTTGTCAAACTGTACATGGAAAAAGAAGCTTTCTTGCTAGAGACCATGCTCGTGGAACGACTAGGTGACCTGAAAATCGTTGGCGCGAACTTTGGTTTCGACGATGCCGCGTTCAGAAGCACGAAGCGCCAAGCAGACGTTCATGCTCTTCGCCGAGTCGAGGACGAGGATGCACAGGAAGTAGAGGCCGAGAAAGACGGTATCGTGTACATCAAACTTGCAGGCGATGGTAATATCGGGACGTTAGTCAACGGAGCTGGGCTGGCTATGAATACTGTCGATGCTCTGGCCGATGCTGGAGGCAAGGCAGCGAATTTCTTGGATACTGGTGGCAAGGCTACGAGTGAGACTGTGAAGAAGAGTTTCCAGGTCATCTTGCAAGATAAGAGAGTGAAGGTTATCTTCGTCAATATCTTTGGTGGTTTGACATTGGGTGATATGATTGCCAATGGGATTCTTCTAGCTTTCAAGGAGTTGGAGATGAGACTGCCTGTTGTAGTGAGGATTCGTGGAACGAATGAAGAGGAGGGGCAGAGGATTGTGAGTATACTGTGAGCGTTGTGACCGAACACCCGCTAACATGTATGACAGATCGCACAGAGCGGGCTGCCTCTGCATGCTTACGATGATTTCCAGGAAGCTGCAGAAAAGGCCATCGAGCTTGCGAAGGAAACATGAGAACCTCGTGTAAAACCATGTCTTGTGCAAATGTCAACACAAATGCAGCGTTACAGCACTTCGGCTTTGATCATTGCATGTGTACATAGTTGCAGGCCTCGTTTTGTAAACTCCTTTGTGTTCTCCGAGTGTTCTCTACTCGGAATGTGTACACAAGCGCTGAATGCAAGGCTTTGAACTACGAGTAGCAAGAAGTAGAAAAGTACTACAGAGAATTGTGCCGAGTCATTACTGGACAATTGCAGATTCTCCAGCACGTCTGACTCGACCTCATCACTCAGGGTTGGTTCAGACTGGGACACAAATGCTCAGCATCACGTGGAGCCTTCCTCACAGTCCCCTTTCCTCCCCTTCCCGATAGCCGAGGGGAATTGACATGGGCAGGGGCAAATGCTTGACGACGTCATCTGAAAATGAGACTCACGAGATCCCAGACATCCCGGAAGAAGTCAATTGAATGGTCATCAAAACCGACATATAGATGATGATTCGGTAGCCAAGAGGCCGGATTTGACATGTTGCAGACTTTTGATTTTGATTGAGAAATTGCTAACAAGTCTGAATGGACTGTAGTGTAACTAAGAAAAAGTTCCCAAAATTGCTCCACAGGTTGCAGGCCTGCCTACTCTTTGACAATGGAAGTCTTAGACTTCGGGTGCATCAGTTCCAACTGATGCACAGGAGTGTCGTATGGTCCTTTGAGTACATCCAGGAGCCATAAGACTTCCCCTTTTTGATGGTGGCCACAAACGCACGAGTTGAAGAAATCGAAAGCGAAGCGAACAAGCTTGCCCCAAGAACGCCACGGCAGCCGCGCAGTCTTGTCCGGCTCAAGCAATATAGAGCCAAGATCTTAGCTCCGTGGCACAGCGATGAGGTAACGGGTATCTTGATCCACGCTCATGAACCAAAAGACTTTGTACTCATGGCATTTGCACAACTCCAGACTTCTGCTTCTGTTGTTGCGCTTGCTATAAAATTCAACATCGTCTACGAATACGAGTTGGAAGCCTTAGAGGAAAGATCCAGGCACGGTTTGACAGAAATTCGTCGCCAGGTGCCACCCGGGCGGACGAGAATGAGCCAACCTCCATCGCGGGATGGAGGGTGGAATCTCGGATGCAGAACATGGATGTCGATGTCAGAATGTGGAGTGTCCTCGGGCCCGCCTCAAAAATCCTGCATGCCATGCCGATCTCCAAGCTACAAATGCTCACTTGCCTCTTTTCTGCGGTAGGACGTCGCTATCGCACCATCAACTTGGTTCTTGATAGGTGCCGTCGTGCAGAGTAGCTTTGGAGCATCCCAGCTAGCTACTCGCTCCTTCCGGATCTAAACCTTGTCGAGTAGTAGAATATTCATGGTACATGTCAAGATGATGGACCCTCAACCAAATCCCATTCCCCTTCTCAAACCATCTTATTCCCGCATCAAATTTATCGTCTATCGATAAACCCCTCTTCATTGACATTATCTTCAGGCGTCACTTCTGCCAACCATCAGCAAGTCATTTTGGCAGTATATGAGCGAATTGTCCTCGACACTTCCAATTATATCTCAGCCCCTCAAACGGAATAGAAATTCGCAATACATGTAGTCGAAAGGCGCTCTCGCTTCTCACCCACTTCCCTATTTCCCCATTGTCCATTTCCCGTCTCGAAAATGGCGTTGAGACAGCAAGACGAGTCGTACACGGCTTTTCAGAACCAAAACAAAGAGAAAGACAATACTCTAGATAGCAAGGGCGATTCTGGCAGTGGCGATCTCGAAGCGGGCAACACCAAGAGAAGAAGCATTATCATCAACAAGACCACTGGAAATAGGATTGCTCCTGTGTTGCCGCATCTACGGGGATACGATTTCGGGGATGACTCCAGTATCGCGGGCTCGGATATCCTGGGCAAGCAGATCGAGCTTGAGGCGGATAATGCGATTCAATATAGGACTTGCAGCTGGCAGAAGGTAAGATATGTCTTATTTACACTTTGCTCAACTGGTCATTTTGGAATGACTGAGCTATCAATCCCAGTGGGAAGAGTAGCGAATCTCACTTGGAACATACCAGCGTCAACATGTTCGTCGTCGTTTTTACACGACCCTCCAAGACTTTTCTTCAAGTCTACTGAAGTTGAGTCTCCTACTAATTCTCAAGTAGACAGCTGCATTGCTCTTCTCGGAGTATATCTGTCTAGCTATCATGTCCTTCCCCTGGTCGTACCACATTCTCGGTCTCGTTCCTGGTCTCATTCTGACCGTTTTCGTCGCGGCGGTGGTCCTGTACACTTCTCTTGTGCTTTGGAGATTCTGTTTAATCCATCCTGGTGAGTCTTCTAATTCAGATGTTCCACAAAGTTCCAAGCCGGAGCTGTCTACGACAGCCGTCACAGGCTCGACTATTTGGGCCTCGAAACTCGGCTAATACCAATCACAGAGGTGAGAGATGTTTGTGACATTGGGCAGATGTTGTTCTGGGGCAAGACTTGGGCGTGGTATGCAACTGCCGTCATGTTTCTTCTCAACAATTGCTTCATTCAGGTCAGACGAAACCCGCCCTGCCAACTTTCCTACTGACACCAGTAGGGTTTGCATGTACTGGTGACCGCCAAGTACTTGAATACCATCACTAATCACAGCCAATGTACCATTGTCTTTTCGGTCATTGCAGCCCTCATTTCTTGGTTCTGCTCTCTCCCAAGAACATTCAGTGCTCTTTCCAAATTGGCAACCGTATCTGCATTTTTCACGTTCGTGTCCGTTCTTCTGGCCGCCATCTTCGCCGGGATCGAAGCACATCCTGCTGGCTATAATCCGGATCCCAATTTCGTGGACCCAGTTACTGGCATCGCAGGAGGCGAGCCAATTGTTACAGCCATCCCCGTTGCAGGGACAACATTTGTACTAGGAATGAGTGCCTTTCTCAACATCAGTTACACATTCATTGGGCAAATCACTCTTCCCAGTTTTATTGCGGAAATGAAGAATCCAAAGGACTTTCCAAAGGCTCTATGGGCTGTCACCATTGCCGAAGTCATCGTCTTCGGCTGTGTCGGCGCCGTCATATATGCTTTCACTGGAAATCAGTACATGACATCCCCAGCATTTGGCTCTCTTGGAAATGAAATCTACAAAAAAGTTTCCTTCAGTTTCATGATACCTACTCTGATATTCCTCGGTGTCCTGTATGCTTCGGTCTCGGCGCGATTCATATTCTTCCGAATTTTTGAAGGGACCAGGCACAAGAGCAACCATACAGTTCTGGGTTGGTCCGTATGGGGAGGCATTCTCGCAGGAACTTGGATCGTGGCTTTTATAATTGTAGGGTTGATTCCATTATTATGGAATAACGTATGCTAACTTACAGCAGGCAGAAGTCATCCCGTTCTTCAGTGACTTGCTGTCCCTCATGTCATCCCTCTTTGACTCGTTCTTCGGTTTCATCTTCTGGGGTGTTGCCTATATCCGGATGAAGAGAGCTGATGGAGGTGTTCAATGGATTCGAGAGCAGTCCATGATGGGATTTGCCGAGCTTGGGTTGAATGTCTTTATCATCATCATTGGACTTTTCTTCCTCGGAGCCGGCACCTACACCAGCGTGCAAAGTATCATTGATAGTTACGCTGCTGGTGCCGTTTCCGGCGTGTTTACCTGTGCCAGTAATGGTGTATAGAGCATGTCATGGGCAGTCTACAAACGAGAATATGAGACTAAAAAGTACTTGGTCGAAGAACAGGAATTTGGTACAGACTTCTGCACGAAATACAAATTAGAAGACTTGAGGAAATCAAAGCTGGTAAATGTTCTGTAGAAAATTGAGGACATTGCTGTGAACTAGCTCGAGCCTCATGTGGGTGTACCAGAATCAAGCGAAGCTGCGTGACAGGGAGTTTATGATAATGCCATCATCACCCTCTTCCATGATATGAATCTAACGCGTGCGAGATAGGGAGATACCCATAGATCAAGCGTCCAATAATCAAAAAGCATCTACCAATTACATGACCCATATGCTGTACAATGCATCAGAAATCTAATTAGAAAAGCTCACTCATCCGCTAACATACACGACAAGAATATCCCTCTGGTCCCTCTGGTCCAAGAGGAAATGCAAAACAAAACTCCAGTATCCAAATCCATTATGTGTCCAAAGAACGATGCCATTCATAGGACATCTAAGGGTCGTACTTCGTCATTTCCTCGCAATGTATCTGAGGGAGGCCTTCGATGTGGTCCCAATACTCCCATCCCTTCATTGACCAACTCTTCGTCTTCTCCTCAAACTGCTCCCTACTTTTCAAGGTATAATGGTGTAACGCAATGCGATCTCTCGTAATCGGCTGTCTGATCCCGTCGCCATCCTCTATCTTATCCCCATGCTCTCCCACCGTATGTGTCCCATTCTTAGTCTTGAACATGTGCGGACTAAGGGGCTTCTCGAACAGCGCCGTTTTGACGACCGATTTGATGAGTCGATTGTCTTTGTAATCGGGGAGTTGATCCAGTGGCAGGACCTCGGGATCTCCCACACAGCTCGTGAAGCCTTTGCGCATCGAATCCGGTCTCTTCGTGAGGTTGGCAGACGAATGTAATCGCCAGTTCACACCCAAGGCGCCAATCTCCTCCCGCTCGCCGAACTCCCGCAGGATGGACGTCAGAGTCTCGCCTTCCTTACGGGCCTCAAAAAACTCATCTGCGTCTACAAACGCCATCCATGTGTGCTGCGACCCGTATAACCTCGCGCATTCGCTGTAGATATGGGTCTGCATCACCTTGTCTCGATGTTGCGCCTGTTTGTCGTAGTATTGAAACGAGAGCATCGATCGTGGGATGCCCCAGTCCTCGACAAAACTTGAGAGCGGAGGGCTGGACTGGTCGTCCATGATGTAGAAGCGTCTAATGCCATGATGGTGGTAGTGGTGTTTGAAAAATTCAGCGAGGTCGCTGCGTTGATTTCGGTGCGCGACGCAGAATGCTACGTATTCCTCTTCTGGCAATGCCCCTCCTGATCCCGTCGACGGCGAAGACGGGGACGAAAATATTGGTATCGACTTCCCGCTGCCAAGGGTCGTCGAGTCGCTGGCGGCGTAGACAAAGTAGAGGATTGCGAGCAGAGCTGCGACGAGACAGATTTGGATCTTCCGAAAGGGCGAGAGGTTTTGGAAAGACATGGCTCGTCGGTCTAATGTTGCGTGTTGCAACTAGGACATAGAATAGAGACAGGTCGCATACTCCGATCCTCATAGTACAAAGCAGCTACCGCGAGCTGCCAAAGAAGGAAGAAAAAGAGTGTGTTCGGGGTGCGGACAAAATACCTGGTGAGACAAATCCGGAAAGGAGAGCGAGAAGAATATTACAAACTACGGTCTCATCTCACCCGCAGCCCACGACCCCACGCTTGTGGCACGATAGATTGAGAAGCAAAGCAAAGTCATGCAGTGGCACGGCAAAGAGAAACAAAAAGGTTGCTGATCTCTTAGTTGCCAGCCATTCGGAGCACAGGACTGATGGGGAAGCTGTAAATGAAGCTTAAACTGAACGGTGGCGCACCTTTATTTGAGACAAGCGAAGGTTAGGTGGTTAACTTTGCAACAAGATTTGGCTTCAAAACGATATCTACGGAATGCGTTTTGCAAATGTAGAACTCATCAAGTGATCGACTCTACGAATCCGTCTTACTTCTAGGCTGATTCCTTCAAAGTATCGTATCGTTCAAACGGTAGGACATATAAATCTACAGCTGCAAGCCAAGCCCTGTCAAAGGCTGTCAGGGGTCACACTAAAATGGATCACTTGCACTTGCAGGGACTGGGTACAGTCGGTCTGAATTTGAGATGAGGCTCCAGATCTTTTAAGCGAGGAGATCTGCCCAGAGAGGGAGAGGGACTCGAGAGGGACCAGGCCTTTAAAGGGGTCAACTCTCCCCACGTGCATACCCCTGACAGAGCCGAACGGCACCATCTCCTTCTATCATGACTTCGCTTGGGAGGACTCAGAGGGGAAGCGGACGTGGTATGCCAAGTACAAGAAAGATAAAGTAGAGGTCTTCCCCTTGATTCTTATCTATGAACCAACAGAATGCTGTCGGAGGGGTCTCCTTGGCCAACCGAATGTCACCTTCTGTTTTCTAATACAAATATGTGGTGCCACTTGCGTTCCACAAGTCGACGAAGGCTTTCGGCTTCCGGGCCTTCGAGTCCGGACTTCCAGTAGGATTTTCTCAGTATCTGCTTTTTTTTTGTTGGTTTTTAGCTGTGTGAATCTGTACCCCAATGTTGTGCGAAATTCTTCTAACTCCATCCTCCTCATTCCCTTAATTTAGGTATGTTCAGAGGCTCGCTTGGCCTTAGGCGAGCAATGTTTATCGCCTGTTCCTTCTTGCTGGCTTTGCTAGTTGGCATATCGCTATTAAATTTGCGTTGGTATTATCGAAGATATAACACAGCTCACTTGAATTCATTTCTACCAACAGCATCGGAAACAAGAGCGGTCCGAGGCGTGTGATACTTAGGCTGCTGCTAGGTACTCTCCACGTGTGTACTAACCCATCGTAAAGACACAATGAACTCTTCCTGATCCTCAAAGAGCTCTTTTGGCTTCTCAATTGCGGCGAAATGGCCACCTTGCAAATCACGTTAACGACGTCGTGGTAACAACTATAAGCAAAGCTAGGATGAAAGAGGGGGGGGGG